>MDSZ01239739.1_pt1 | contig 29448 bp, 25 predicted proteins | sample 811201 | NCBI WGS metagenome assembly MDSZ01 (sample SAMN05326647, study PRJNA326480) | marine metagenome | isolation source: seawater | place: Indian Ocean: North | collected 2010 | reverse complement strand
TGATATCTTTCATAATGATGTAGATAACAATAAAACAATTTCCGGTAATTATAAGCACCGAGTTGATTTAGTCTATGGTCCACCCAATAACCGGACTTATTACGAAGGAACTTTTGATGTTTTACCAATTTCTGTAGTCGAACCAGTTCCCTTTCGCATAAAGCTCCATGAACCGGTTACACCAATCGTTCGTGGTGGTTCCATGAACTTGAAAGTTGAGGTTTTACGTGATGATAATTTCACCAAAGAAGTTGTGGTCAAAATCCTTACACGCCCTCCAGGTATCGGAGCTACAGGAAACATTAAAATACCAGCAAACAAAACTATTGGCTATTACTCTTTGACTGCAAATGGTGGAACACCCATTGGTGACTGGGATATTGGAGTTCAGGGAGAAGCATCTGCTGAAGAAGGTGGTAAAATGCTAGCTGCATCAAACTTTATTAAATTAAAAGTTGAAGAGCCTTACCTGACACTGAAAATCAATATGGCAGCCATTGAACGGGGCAAAGAAGGCGAGGTAATTTGTGACTTGGATATTCGTCGACCATTTAAAGGCATCGCAAATGCAGAACTCAAAGGACTTCCACCATTTTCAATTACCGAAAAAATAGAATTTGATGCTAACACATCTCAGATTATTTTCCCTATCAAAAGTGAAGATAAAGCTAGAGCAGGACTCACAAAAAATTTATTTTGTTTCGCTAGGGTTCCCTTCTCTAATAATTTAATTACCCACTCTGTTGGACAAGGTGGACAAATAAGAATCGACAACCCCCCACCCAAGCCTAAATCTGCATCTTCCACTCCAAAACCAGTTGTACAAAAAAAGGAAGTAAAAAAAGTCAAACCGCTAAGCAGGCTCGAACAGCTTCGACTGGCTGCTCGTAATAGCACCAACTGATAGAAGAATGAAAATCTCTTTAATTTTTATTTTCTCATCATTACTAATTTGGGCAAATGAAGGTCAACCTGACCAAGCTTTATCTAAGCAAGACCCAGGGGTTAATCTTAAGACGGATAAAACTGGTCAAGAACCCGAAAAACCGATTGTACTAAAACCTGATTTTCATACTGAGGTTCGTGAAATTCTTGAAAGGAGCTGCATTAGTTGCCATGGAGCTGACTCTCAAAAAGGTGGTCTAAGATTGGATACTCTTGAATTCGCAAAGAAAGGAGGCGATTCAGGACCCGCAATTGTTGCTCATAATAAATCTGAAAGTCTTTTATTAGAAAGAATCCATCTTCCTTCGGATGACGAAGAAATAATGCCTCCCAAAAACGGACCTATCTCCCAAAAACACAAAGACATACTTGATCGATGGATACAAACTGGTGCCTTGTGGCCAAAGGGAGTTCAACTTATTGAAATTAGCGAACAAGAACTTGCACTTCGCAAAAAATCAAAAAATAAAAAACTTAGATCTCTTAATGCATATCCACCTGCGGTAGATCTAAAGACTGAGGAAGATTTCAACTCTATTATTATAACAGCAACCTATTCAGACGATGTGACCCGCGATGTAAGTTATGAATCTGCAATTTGGATGGAAAATTCTTCAATTGCCAGTTTTACTGATCATAAGCTGTATCCAAAAAAAGAAGGTGAAACGAAACTATTTGCAGAATATCAAGGTAAGAAAATTGAAATACCCGTAAAAGTTAGTGACCCAACCTCAGATCGTCCTATAAGCTTTAAACTTGATGTTATGCCCGTATTTATGAAAGCGGGCTGTAACACTGGATCCTGCCATGGTTCCGCCAGAGGACAAGATCGTTTTATGTTATCTCTTTTTGGTTATGACCCAGAAGGGGATCACTTTCGCATAACGCGTGAGCAGGGCACTCGTAGGATTAATCTGGCAGTTCCTGAAGAAAGTATGCTTGTTGAAAAAGCTATCGGTGCTGTACCTCATTCTGGTGGAAAATTATTTTCAAAAAATAGTAAGCACTGGAATACATTGGTTAGCTGGCTAAAAGATGGTGCAAAAAAAGATCCAAAAGATGTTGCAAAGCCTACAAAAATTGTCCTTTCTCCACCTTCTCTTCTTCTTGAAGGTGTTGGATCGACTCAGCAAATGAATGTACTTGCCCATTACTCAGACGGCACAACAAGAGATATTACGCCTCTCACGGTTTTTCAATCAAGCAATGATGTCTCTGCTTCTATAGACGAAAAAGGGAAAGTAACTGCTGGAACTCGTGGTGAGGCTTTTATCATGGCAAGATTTAACATCTTCACGGTTGGTATTCCTGCAGTTGTAATCCCTGAAGATTTAAAATACCAGAGACCCAAACTCCCTGAAAATAATTATGTGGATACTCTCGTGCATGATAAACTTCACAAGCTTAGAATGACTCCTTCTGAACTTTGCAGTGATGAAGTTTTTGTTCGAAGGCTTTATCTAGACATAACAGGTCTTTTACCCACCCTTGAAGAATCTAAGAGTTTCATTGGTGATCAAGATGAAAACAAAAGAGCGAAACTTATCGATCGCCTACTTGAGAAAAAAGAATTTACAGAGCTTTGGGTCATGAAATTTGCAGAACTGCTGCAAATACAAACTGATGACAACCAAGGAATGAGCTACAAAGCGACTCTACTGTATTTTAATTGGTTAAAAGATAGAATTGCAAACAATATACCCATGAATCAAATCGTGAAAGAATTGCTCACATCGAAAGGGGGCACTTTCACAAATCCAGCAACTAATTATTACCAAGTCGAAAGAGATAATCTAAAAATAACTGAAAACGTAGCACAGGTATTTATGGGAATGCGTTTACAATGTGCTCAATGTCATAATCATCCTTTTGATCGATGGACTCAGGATGAATACTACTCTTTTGCTTCCTTCTTTAGTCAGGTAGGTAGAAAGAACGCTGCGGACCCTAGAGAAAAAGTTATTTATAACAGAAAAAGTGGAGAGATAAACCATCCGGTGCATAAGAAACCAATGCCTCCAAAGTTTCTTGGTGGAGATTCTCCTGAAATCCCCAAGGGTGCTGATCGAAGAGAGGTTCTTGCTGATTGGCTGGCATCTCCTCAAAATCCGTTTTTTGCCCGAAATTTGGCAAATCTTGTTTGGGCCCATTTCTTTGGACAAGGCATCATAGAACCGGTTGATGATGTGCGAGTTTCTAACCCTCCATCTAACCCAGAATTACTAGACCAATTGTCCGCCAAGTTTACAGAATATAATTACGACTTCAAAAAACTTGTTCGTGATGTCTGTAATTCTCGTACATACCAACTATCAACTAAAGTAAACCCATCAAATGAATCTGATACTAGGAATTTCGCTCGATCCAAACTTCGTAGATTAAGAGCTGAAATCATGCTCGATGTAATATCTCAGACAACAGAAACAAAAAATAAGTTCCAAGGTCTTCCATTAGGTGCCAAAGCAATACAAATTGCAGACGGTCGTGTAAACAATTACTTCCTTACCACATTTGGAAGAGCTACCAGGGAGACTGTCTGCTCCTGTGAAGTCGTAATGGAACCAAGTCTTTCTCAGGCTCTTCATCTTTTGAATGGGGATACAACCAACAAAAGAATAAAACAGGGAAAGGTTGTTTCGAATTATCTTAAAGATGGAAAAAAACCAGATCAGATTATTGATGACCTTTACATACGTTGTTACTCGCGTAAACCAAGAGAAGCGGAGAAAGCTAATCTTTTGGCCTCATTAAATATGGATGATCCTCAAGAAGGTTTGGAAGATGTTTTTTGGGCACTTCTAAACTCAAAAGAATTTATTTTTAATCATTAATCACTTACTTTTCGCTTAAAAAAGTTATTCAGAATGAAAAAAGTTATTCTTTATAGTTTTGTAATTTTTATTTTCGGGAAACTTGTAGCATCACCCGATAAACCAAATTTTCAGGATGACATAATCCCTGTTTTTGAGCAGTCATGTAATTCTTGCCATAATCCGGACAAAGCAAAAGGCGGATTAGACCTTACTAGTATGAATGGTATATTAGCAGGTGGAAGCTCTGGAGAAGTAGCATTACCAGGAGAGCCAGACAATAGTCTATTGTATTTACTTTCTGCTCGTTTACAGGAGCCTCATATGCCGCCAAGAGGTGAAAAAATTGAAAAATCTCACTTACTTTTGATTAAGAATTGGATTGCTCAGGGTATGCTTCCCACTGCGTCTGGGAAACCTATGAAAAAAAAGCAGTCTTCCATCAACTTGGCATTAGATTCTGTATCCATCGGAAAGCCAGTTGGCCCACCTCCGATGCCAAAGCACTTGGTCCTCGAACCCTACCTTATAACCGATCGAACTTTTGCACCCTCCGCAATGGCTGTCGCTCCTTGGTCTCCACTTGTTGCTCTTGCAGGTCAAAAACAAGTTATTTTATACAACACAAACAACTACAAAATCTCGGGTATCCTACCCTATCAAGAAGGTTTTATTGAATCTCTTAATTTTAGTCGAAATGGAAAATTGATAGTTGCTTCAGGTGGTAGAGGTGGAAAGAGTGGCAATGTGGTTGGCTGGGATGTAGTCTCAGGTAAAAGAGTATTGGATGTTGGTGCAGAACAAGACTCAATTTTAACGGCTGATATTTCTGCTGATCAGTCTTTGGTTGCTATCGGTGGAACATCTAAACTAATCAAAGTTTTTGATCTTTCTACAAACGAAATACTATACAAAGTAAAAAAGCATTCTGAATGGGTTACTCAAGTTTCATTTTCACCGGATGGTATATTACTAGCAACAGCAGATAGGAATGGAGGACTTTACATTTGGGAAGCAAAAACAGGTAATCCATTTTACTCCTTGGTTGGGCATAAGGAAGAAATCACGAGTCTAAGCTGGAGAGCGGATGGTAATGTATTGCTATCCGCATCAGAAGAAGGTGCTGTTCGAACATGGGAAATGATAAACGGAAAACAAGTTAAAACTTGGAATGCTCATAATGGGGGGACTTTATCTGCCCACTACGCACAGAATGGAAATATTGTAACTGCAGGAAGAGATAAAACTGTAAAATTCTGGGATGGAAATGGTAAATCTATTCGTTCTATTTCTGGTTTTTCAGATATTGTGATGGAAGCCCGCCTTAGTCATGACGGATCAAAAATTATCGCTGGTGATTGGTCAGGAAAGATAGGGATTTGGCATTCCAAAGATGGAAAATTAATTGGAAACCTTAATCCTAACCCTCCATCAATCAAAAAGCGTATAGATTTAGCTACTGAAAAAGTTATTACAGCCAAAAAAGAATTAGTTCTTGCAGAGGAAAAACTAGCCCCACTCACGAAGAAGTTAGATGCACAATCTATTACTTTTAACTCTCTAAAATCTTCCTTTGTAAAACTTGTCGATGATTTAAATTTAGCGAAAAAAAACGAAGCCCAAAGAAAATCTTTATTTGAGAGTGCTAATAATGAACTAACTCAAAAAAATAACCTTAAATCAGCTAAACAACAGCTTTTAGAGCTACAAAAGAAAGAGCTTGCAGGTCAAAAAAATATTCTCGGCAACATCATTTCTAAACTTCAAATTGCAGAAAAAACTTACAGTACTCACTTTAATAACCTAAAAGTAAGTGAACAAAAGCTTGCTGAGGCTAAGATTGCTCTAGATCTGAATAAAAGCAACCCTACTTTGATACAGAATGTATCTGAATTCAAAAATTCTTTTGATATAAGTAAGAAAGCTCTTACTGCTGCAAAAACTGAGGTTTCCAGCCATAAAGCTAAAATTAAACAAATTGAAAATCTTATCATAATAGCCAAAGAAAAAATTATTGAATCAGAGAATAATTTTGAAAAATCAAAAAAGGAAACAGCTCACGCACAAAGCGAAAAAATTAAAAAAGAACAACACTGGAAGGAATCGAAGCAAATACTTAGCGATATCTTGGTAAAACATGAAAAGGCACTAAAATCCTTAAGTGAAAGTGAAATCCACCTGAAAAAAACCAAAGAAATTATTGAGGGACCTTTGCTAAGTCTTAACAAAGCAAAATCTAATCTCCAATCTGCCGAAAAAAACCTTATTCGATGGAAGGCAGAATCAGTAAATACTGAAAGACATATGGAACTCGATAAACTCGCTCTTCTAAATCAAGAATCGAAAGAATTTAAAGAAGTGTTAGAAAATGCAGATCTAAATAAAAATTCTGCATTACAGAATCTTAATGATTCCAAAGCGATATTAGCTAATTTACCAAAACAAATTTCTGAAAATAAAAAGCTTATAGATCATAAAAAACAAATTTTGGTTCTTGCTCAAAAAAATCAGGTTTCAGTTGTACAGCTTCTTGAAAAAAAGAAATCTTTTCTCTCTGAATTTGAATCATTTGCTTCTGCATCCAAAGGTTTTTCAGAAAATCAGGAATCAGAATCTTTAATTCAAAAAGCAAATATTAAACTAAATGAAACCATGCTACTTTTCAAAAAAGATTTGGCTGAGACGCAAAATGAATTATCAGAAAAAGCAAATGATGTACTACTTGCAAATCAAGCTGTAAAAGAAGCTGAAAACGCTCTTCAGGATAAATTAACAATTCAACGAAACATACCTGCCAGCATTGATGAGCATAATAAAAAACTTATAGAAGCTACAAATAATTTCAATACGGCAGAAAAAGATTATAAATTAGTACTGTCAAAAGTTGAGGCACAAAGAAAGCTGTCCGATTCATTACTAAACAAATATACCAATTTACTTAATTAATTTTACCTAGTAATTTTTGCATTTCCAAACCAATGATACTTCCTGGACCTAAGTCCAGCACATCTCTTTTCTTTAAATAATCAATGGCGTCCATTGCTTGTTCTTTGCGTCCCATACTAACAAGCCTTTCAACATATGGGCGAATTAAACCATAATACAATTCGCCACCTGCGGTCTTTTCAAAATCTTTTATCATACGCTCATATGCTCTTTCTGCTTCCATCCATTGCTTTGCATTAACCTTATCAAGAATTTGCTGAGATCCTTCTTTGATTGCCAAATCAAATCTACCCGAACGGTTTTGTTTAACAATCAAACTTCTTAATCTTTCTGCCTGTCTTGGATTCCCCATCTCGTCGTAAACATCTGCAAGCTTTTTTTGGCCCTGAATTTTCAAATCAACCGTATTGGAGAATGCTTTGAGCCATGCATCCCAAAAATTTCTTTTCTCCCTCAAATCTGATAACTTAGTCTCTACCCATTCTGCCTCTTTTTTCCAAACATCAAAGTAAGCAGGATGAAGTGTCCTGGCTCGTTGAAGGGATTCACGATAGAAATCTTCCTCCGGATTTGTTAGTGCCCATGCAAAATAATCAACAGCTTTGCCTCTAAAACCCGAAAGATTTTTCTCACCTCGAGCAAGAGAACCAAGTTCATCGTCTGTAATCATCTTCCATAACTGAGGGTCAATTGCATTACCAACTGGATAATTTTGATTTTCATAACGTCCACAATCGGTCTCCCAACGTCCTGGGTTTTTCAAATAACCAAACCATGCATGCCCTCCACCACTACCCTGCCCAACAAATGTAAGAGTAGGAATACCCTTTGCTTTACCAGCCATCGAGCTAAAATAAGCCTGATCCACGCAAATACCTCCTTTTTCCTGAATACTTGCGAGTGTATATTGACCATAGGGCCAACGAAAAACTGCTCCCTCAAGCCGTGGCCGATCATAAGTAATCGAGGAAAATATTTTATCAAAACCCGATCTTCTAAATTTTACTGAATTACGAGCCCAGTCTAACTCGCTACTGGGTAAACTATGATCCACCACAAACTTTAACTCGTTAACCGAAAGTTGACTTGGGTCATATTCAAGTTTTCTTTCTGCATGAGCTTGAACCATTTCCCCAAACCTTTTACTTGGTACAGCAGAATCGTATGGAACATCTTTATTCAAAACTTGATGATGTGGCCATGTTCGAGGAAATCGTTGATCGAAAACAATGGAATATGCGACCGCAAGAGAAACATATTTTTCAATTTTTTCAGGATGATCCTTGGCTATAGAGAGAAAAATTTGTAATGCAATAGGCTGGTTGTCTTCAGGGTGAAGTGATTTTAAAAAAACTTTTATCAAACCTGCATTTTTTCCAACCTTAATAAAAACTTCTCGCAGAGAACGACCCTGTTCAGTTTGTTCTATATTAGAAAAGAGATTTATCCAGCGCCAATGATCAAACCAAGAAAAAAAATCTCGACCTTCCCTAGATGATCTCATCTCTTTTGTTTTCCATATATTTCTCAAATCGGAAAGTAGTTTTGCTGAAACATTATCCAATTGTTTTGATTGATTCTCATTCCACCATGAACCAATAACAACGGGACTCCATATAGGTAATTGTGAATTAGTTCCATTGATGTTGCTTTTGGGGATAGCAAAAGATTTTGGATTTGAAGCAGATTGATAAGAAGAATTACCCGATTTTAAATTTTTAACATACTCCTGATCTTCTTTTGAAAGAAGGGTTAACGGAAATACAAATTGCTTAGAATCACTTCTTTCTATGGTTAAATTATTACCAGTGAAACTAATTAAGCGGGCTTGAATTTTTACTCCTGATGATGAAGTCCAAGTACGAAATGGGAATTGGCTCAAGAGGGTTTGAACTCCAAAAGCTAAGAAAACGAAAAGAAAAAAAGGACGAATGATCATGCTACTATTAGTTTGGTGTTCGCTAGGTCAGAAAATACCAAATTAGATGCATTTAATGTAAAATAAATTTAAAATTGTGTAATTATTCAAAGGGTGACAATAAAAAATTAAAATTTATGCCAAACTTGACTTTAATTAAAGTAGCCTAATTATGAAACTAATGTTCACAAAAAGTGGTTTGTACCTATTACTCAGCCCTTTTTGTTTGCTCTTACATAGCGAACAAAACTCGTCTTTATCTGATTTAAAAAGTGAAATTAATTCTTCGATGGATTCGTCGCTTCAAAGGGCAAAAAACGAATCCAAAGATTTTGAAAGACTAGCTGCTCTAGTAAAACCCTCCGTTGTCGTCATCGAAAGCGTTGATAGAATCGGTCGTGAAGGCGGGCGGGGAACCGGTTTTGTAATTGGATCAGATGGGGTCATCGCAACCAACTTTCATGTAATTGGGCAAAATCGAGACTTCAAGGTTCGTTTTGCCAATGGGAATCTTTTTGAACCTGAAGCAATTCTTGGTATTGATCGTGAGAACGACCTAGCGATTATCAAAATCAATGCAAAAAACTTACCAACACTTGCACTTGGAGACTCAGATGATCTTAAACCCGGACAAACAGTATTCGCCATTGGTAACCCACTTGGGTATTCCCATAGCGTTACTCGGGGAGTTATATCTGCAATTCGAGAACTTGAATTTGGTGATGGCAGACCAATGGTTCAAGTTGCAATTCCTATTGAGCCAGGAAGTAGTGGTAGCCCAACCATTGATCTAAATGGGAAGGTAATTTCAATTCTAGCGATCAAATCAGGTGGAGCCATGGGTTTTGGAATTCCCGTTAACAAACTTAAACATTTGTTAAATGAACAAACTCCTATTCCGATTAAAAAATGGCTGACCATTGGCGAACTCGATAGCTCTGAATGGGTATCAATTATGTCGGGAACTTGGAAACAAAGGGCAGGAATTATTACAGCCAAAGGATTGGGTTCTGGCTTTGGCGGACGAATGCTTTGCCTTTCTGCTATTCCCTCCTTACCCGTCCCATATGAACTTGAGGTCGAAGTTCGACTGGATGATGAAAGTGGTGCAGCGGGTCTAGTTTTCCATGCAGATGGTCAAAATAAGCATTACGGTTTTTATCCGACTAATAAATCTCTTAGACTCACTTGTTTTAATGGTCCAAGTGTTTATTCTTGGAATATCTTGGATACTATTGAGTCGACTGCATACATTCCGAATCAATGGAACAAATTAAAAGTAAAATTGGAAGAAAATGGGAAAATTACTTGTTTTGTAAATAATCAAGCAGTAATCGAATTAACCGATAAAACTCTAACAAATGGTAGAATTGGACTTTGTAAATTCCGTGCTCCCACAGCCGAGTTCAGAAACTTCAAACAGGGAAAACGCATTGAATCGTCATTAATTTCTTCAGAAACAAGAAAAGTCGTTCGAAGAATTTCCAAAAATATCGAAAAAAATGATCAATTATCTAAAAAAGAATTAGAGGACTTAATTGATCATGGTTCACATGCATCACAGGCTTTACTCGATCATGCGGCATTGCTTCAAAAACGGGTTGAAAAACTAAAAAACCTTTCAAAAAAAGTCAGCGATCGAATAAGAATTGACGATTTGGTAAATTCGCTTGCACATGATGACGAGAATTCTGTTGATTTGCTCCGTTCCGCACTTTTGATTTCTCGTCTAGAGAATCAAAACTTTGACCTTGATTCATATCTAAATAAAGCCGAAAAAATCGCCCATCAAATATCTACCCATTTTCCTGATGATGCTAGTGGACAAGAAAAAATTAAAATTCTAGTAAATCAGTTATTTAATGAGATGGGATTTCATGGCAGCACTCTCGATTATAATCATCCATCTAACAGCTATATAAACGAAGTAATGGATGATCGCGAGGGTCTTCCTATCACTCTTTCGGTTCTCTTTATGGAACTTGCAAGCAGACTTGATTTGAATGTAAGTGGGCTCGGTCTTCCGGGTCATTTCCTTGCTATGTATAAAGAAGATACAAAAGATGAGTCCGTAGAAATTTTAATTGATGCCTTTAGTGGAAATATTGTTACTCGAGAACAAGCTTCACAAATTATTGGTTTTAAACTTAGCGATAAAGATTTAATTCCTTACAGTAAAAAAAATATTATTACCCGTATAATCCGTAATCTAATTCATCTTGGCGGTAATCGTAATTCAGAATCTCGCATTCTCTACATTGACGCAATTCTCGCAATTGACCCTACTGATCATTATACACGGGCAATGAGAGCGATGCATCACTATGCAGATGGAAATTATATCGAAGCTATAAAGGACATTGATCTTTTAATATCGGCTAATCCTAACAGTCCTGAATTAACTCCACTTCTCGAAATCAAAAACCGTCTATTACAAAAAAAGATAAGCAACTGAAGAAGATTTATTCAATATCATCCTCTTCCAATTGAACTTCTCCAGTTTCACCATCGGGTCCTTTTGAAAATAAACGGTAACCCGGATTATCATCCTCTCTAGGGTATTCGTAAACGTACTCGTTCCCCCAAGGGTCTCGAAAAGAAACATCTTTGCCAAGAATCTCTGACAACCACAGCATTAGAGACTTTCCTTCATTGTGGTTAATATCAGGTATCTTTGATACATCATATGACTCAAGATCATATCCAAATAAATGAGTAGATATAGAAGGAGGATACGGAGGCATTTCCAAAGTTCCTCTTTCGTTATGAAATCCAGCCAAAGATAAAAACAAACACTCTCCAGGAGTGCATACATTTTCTGGGCAGGTTGGATAACCTCCATAAGATCTCCGAAAATTTTCAATAGAAACTTTTAGAACTTTAAGCTCTATTTTTGCCTGCTTGTGTGCCTGTTTATCGAGAACATAAAAAAAACCTTTAAAAATTAATCCTATCAGGATACCAATTATTGCAACAACTACCAATAACTCTAACAAAGTAAAACCATTCCACTTTGACCTCACACTTTTACTTCTCCCCAACCAAGGTTAATAAGTTTCTCGCGTATGTCAGACAAATCACTGTCTTCTAATGCCAATAACTTAAATTTTTCATCTCTTTTAACAGCTTCATTCAAAAAATCCAGACATTCTCGATTGTTTTTCATTACGCAAGCATAGCAAGCCAAGTTAAAACGGATTAAACCATCATCGAAATGCAAAGCTAATCCTTCCAACAAAATAGATCTTGCTTCCTCGATCGATTCATATCTTCTCGTAGCATAAGCATCAGCAATCCACCAATCAACTTCTTCAGAAAATTCATATCTTAAACTTCTAGCTACTTTTTGAGCATCCTCCCAATTTTTTAATTCCTGATAAATACTAAGAAAACAAACTTTGGATCTTTTTGCCCAAGGCATATCTTCGGGTAATGCATTTAACTCAGACTTTGCTTCGGAATACATATTTAAAGTCAAATAGCCTTGAGCTCTTTTCCAATGAACTTCAGGCTTCAAAATATGAGGGGGAAGATCTTTCATTTTTTATGAGATTGTCCTTAAAGAAAACTGAATTGAATTGCAGGATAAAATTAAGAATTGCATGACGATCCGTCATCCTTGTAACTCCACAACGCTGCTAAAATACTCCCTAGAATACAATGCACTACAGCACTTAAAGCACAGGGTGCAGATGCCATTGGATAATGAACGAAATGTTTACTTGCCAATGCCATCCCCAGTCCAGAGTTCTGCATGCCGATTTCAATTGAAAAAGTACGACGAGCTTTTTTATCCAGTTTCAATCTTAATGCAGTGAAGTATCCAAGAAAAAAACCACCGGCATGTAAAAGTAAAACCATGCTCAATAATGTAGACCAGTTTTGAATGATCATGGAATTTTTTGCTGCAAGTACAAACCCAACAATCAAAAGTATAAAAAGAACAGAAATTAAGGGTGAGATTCTTGATATCTTTTCCGCACTTTTACTAAAGTACCTTTTCCATAATAGTCCTACAAAAACTGGCATAATAACAACCATACAAATACTTTTCAATAATCCCAACGAATCAACAGGTACATAACGCCCTGCATAAAAACTAGTTAACCAAGGAGTCATAATAACAGCAAATAATGTTGAGAATGTCGTCAAACTAACTGAAAGAGCAACATTTGCCTTAGCAAGAAAAACAACCACATTGGATGCGGTTCCACCAGGACAACAGGATACTAAAATTAACCCAACTGCTAACTCGTCTGGCAATCTGAATAACCATACTAAAAAAGCTCCCCAGGCCGGCATAATTAAATATTGAGCAAAAACTCCAAGTCCGACAACTTTAGGATCCTTGAAAACTCTTGTAAAATCTTTCAAATCCAATGTCATTCCCATCCCCAACATTATTATTGCCAAACCATATCCAATTGCATCTTTACCGTACCATAAAAAATATTCAGGACGCCACAAAGCGAGTATCCCGACAACCACTGACCAAACTGGAAAAAGTTTTGTAGAAAGACCAACTAACCGATCAAACATAGAAAAAAAAACCGTTTATTTCTCTCTCAAATCCCTCGAACATGAAAACTAGACTAAAAGTTAAAATCGTTTTGGTACTTTGTGCCTCAATTGTTACTAATATTTTCCTAATCTGGGAAATCTTTCGGCTAAGAGATGAGAATGAAAGAATCTATCAATTGATTCCTCAAAAAAATATCAGCACTGAAAACTCAAAGTTATAGAAAAAAAGACTGAATAAATTTACTCAACTACCTCCCAAAACTCGACTTCTCCCCATAAATGGCCCCATCCTTGAAATTTTGGCGACAAGCGAAAATATCTTGCATTGACTGAAATTAAATCAATCTCAGCCCAAGCTCCTTTTCCTTTTTCAGTCTGAAAGCCTTCATACTCATTAAATTGTAAATAATTCTTTCCATCTTTACTTACCTCTACTTTTACTTCCATAAATTCATCCGTTCGGTCAGTGGGTTGAAAATAAATTCTTATAATCCCAACCTTTTTTTCTTCACCTAAATCAAAGCTTATTACCGGGTTGACTTTAAACCAAGCAGTCCATGTGGAGCGCCATCCATCTTTAGGCAATTTACCATCCATTAACAAATTAACACCAAGTCTACCGGCATTCATTGTAGGGTCAGTTGTAGTACTAACATTAATCAATGGAGAAAGTTTAAAATTACGACCATCTCCATCTCTTGACCGAGACTGAGCATTCAGCAAACATACTGAGCTAATAATAAGAAATAATATTGATTGATGCATCTTATAGAAATTCATTAATATTTTGTTAAATTTTTTTTCATCCTGTAAAGAATTTTAAAGGGATCCTGTAATAAGAAAATCATCTACATATACATCTGCCAATACCCAAAAACCTCCTTTTCCACGTTCTAAGTCCCTTATATCGATCGTTTGTGCTTCTTTTAAAAGCACTGTAAATCGATGCCATTGCCTGAAAGCTAAATTAGATTTTTTGGGATCAGGATCAGTTAAAGACTCAGCAATTAATCCGCGTACTTTGATTTTAATCGCATTACCTAGAACTGGGTGAACGCCATTAAGATTTGCTGAGAAAGTTTTTCCATCATGAGTTTCTAAAAGGTCACGATCAACATTTATACTGAATTTTGAAGGGTATTTGTAATCATATGAATGAGAACTGAGCGAACATCCTTGCAATAGAGAAATAAGGAACACAAAAAAACAAACTATATGCATTCATAAAGTTACTATTATCAAAGATGCCGAGTCAATCATTGGAATTACTTTCATAACTTCCTATTTACCATCCAATGACTTCCTGACTCTTCAGCGATTTTGATAAAAAATCTTTCAGCTTTATTGAGCCTTCTTCCTTTTCGAACTGATACACCCCATGTTCTACTTAATTTTTTGGGGCCGATCGGAAGACTTACTAATTCCCCTCTGGCAGATTCTTCCTTGATTGCCCAATCAGCTAGAATCCCCACACCCATATCAACTTTTATTAATTCCTTACTAGCTTCTGGACTACTTATTTCCATAAAAGAAGAAATCCTTAAACCTATTTTATCAAGATGATTACTTAGAATGCGAAAAGTGTAACTATTACGGTTATAAAGAATAAAACTTTCTTTGTATGCAGACTCCCAATCCACTTTACCAGACTTAGCCCATTCATGAGATGGAGAAACAACAACCCTAAGTTCATCATTAAAACAAGGTACGAAATCAATATCCGAAGTGTTATATGGACTTAATGTAATAGCTAGGTCAAGACTTCCATCTTCAAGCAAATTAATACAATCGGGAGTATCTTCACACTTTACTTCAAACCGACAATCACCTTGTACTTTTTTAAACTTCTTCAACAATGGCGGTAACAAAAATCGGCATGCCTGAGCACTTGCCCCTAAACGAATTCGCCCCCCTCCAAATTTTTCAAATCCGTCTAATTCCTGACGCAAACTCTCCATTTCATCGAGAAAAGGTCTGACAAAACTTAACAAACGGTCTCCCGCTTCTGTTAAAGCAACTTTTTTACCTTGTCTTCTAAGTAACTTGCAACCGGCTTCTTCCTCAAGATTTTTCATAGAATGACTAACCGCAGATTGAGTTAAAAATAAGTTTTTGGCAGTTCTAGTAAAACTTCCAGTTCGACAAAGCATATCAAAAGCTTCAAGTTGCCTTGTATCAAATGGTCTAATTCGTTTCATTGTGATTAATCATTAGCATATGATGAACCATTTTTCTCGTTTTCAATATTTTGTTTAAATATACACATAGAATTCATCTTGACTGAAAGAATCAATCTTCTCACTTGTATGAGTTAAAAGAATTGGATATTTTCAAACTATGCGAAGCCAATTTAAATTTTTGTTACTTAAAATTTTATTTTTAAGTGCCTTTATTTTCAGTAAGGCAGAAGTGCATCCAGTTGAAAATTTAGGAAAAGAGCTTTTCCAATCATTTAAAAATGAAGATTTTAATTCTTTTTACAATCGCTCAATCTTCTCACTTAACGAATCTCAATTTAAATCATTTCTTTACCAAATAAATAATAAAGATATCCGGGATACCTTAATCGATCTTCATGAACAGCCATTTCCTGATAACTCTACGTATAAAGAAAAATGGGACATTGCCTTTAGGCATTTATGGAGAGCCGAACTTAGACATTTAGCGAATTATTCAAAAGGAATTATTCAAAAAGAAGATTTTTTACCAATAATTAAAGAAGCAAAAGAATATGGAATACATTGGAAAGTTACTGAACTGGTTGCGGTTGAAGTTCTTTTACCAGTAAGTTGGAAAAACGGGCGGTTTCTGATAAAGAAAGATTCTGGCATTGACGGAAATAGTAGCCTTTTTCTTGATCGTAACCTGAGTTACCGTCTGACATTGGATAAATATACTTATTCGAAAGCTTTTATGATTGGGTCTGTACCGGAAGATTCAGATGAAAGCTATGATCAGGGAATTACCGGAAATGGAGCAGGACAAGGAGACATTTTGATAAGACTTGGTCCTGAATCTCCAAATAAATTATACTATTTTTCTCCTGATCAAAAGAAAGCAGGTGGAGAATTGTGGATAAAAGATCACAGAAGTGGTGACGATCAAAAACCCAACCAAAGACTAGACCTATTAATTACTTTTGCATATGGGCAACCAAAACGTGCCTACCAAATCATAATTAAAGATGTACTAAGGACAACTGATGGACCTATTTTCACTGAAAGACCTCAGTTTTTAGGCAGGGTTGCTTTGCCGTCAGGTTTATCTTTTCAGAATTAAATACCGAATTCCAAAGTCTCACGGTTTTTCGTAAATAATATCAACAAGTTGACCGTTTTTGTAACGAACAACTTTCAGGGTCTCTCCATTCTCATTCCATTCACGAAAAACACCGTTTGCTTTTCCAGCAAACCATTGCCCCTCTTCCTTTAGGACTCCATTTGGCCACCAAAACCGTTCCATCCCATCTTTTAAACCATTGTGAAAATCAGCTTCGCCACGAGGAGTATCATTTGGAAAAAGTTCAATTGCCCTTCCAGTAAAAGGCTTTCGATCAACATCAAAATGCCATAAACTTGTTCGTTTATCCAAAACCAGTTGAGAACCATCAACCGTGATTAGTTTTAGAGATAACCTGGCATTTTCCCACTTAAGAGTTTCAACCTTTAGTTTTAAATCCTTAATTTCTTGTTTTCTTTCAAGCGATGATTGCTCAATATTTTTCTCGTCACTTTGTTTGTCATCATCATGAGTTTCCAGACAACCCGATACAAAAAAACATGATATTAAAAAACTCAAAGAAGGAAATTTCACACTACCATCGAATAATATCTCAATTTTGAAAAGCAAGTTGAATAAAATCTATTGAATGTAGCTTTTCATTTGAAGATTTGTTTTTTAAATTTAATTTGATGGTTATGAAAATTAATGATTTCAAAAATTACTTATATGAATTGGAACATGTTGCTTTCATGCTCCCAAATAATGAGAAGATTCCTGCTCATTTTCATATCACAGAAATGGGTATTATTGATAAAAACTACATTGATTGCGGTGGGACAATTCGAAAAGAGAAAACCGCAAATTTTCAAATTTGGCATGCAAATGATTATGAACATCGCATAGACCCAAAGAAAATTATTGATATCATTGAAGTTGCACAAAAAGCCGTACAAATGGAAAATCTAGACATAGAGGTGGAGTACCAGTCCGAAACTATTGGTAAATATGAACTTTCATTTTCAGATGATTGCTTTCAACTGATACCAACTTTTACCGATTGTTTAGCCAAAGATAAGTGCGGAATACCAAGTCAAACTGAAATCAATGAATCTAGTGAGTCTTGTTGCAGTCCCACATCTGGTTGTTGCTAATTAATTTACCCGCTAACAGAAAGCGGGACTTCAAAAACCCCGTTTTCTTTCCGCATACTAAAGTCACGAATTGTATGAGTACCATCGAACCAAACATGTAATTTTTTCGTTTTTAATGGGTACCTACCAATCTTCTCTGCTGAATTTCTATCCATCTTTACATAGGAATAAATCCAACATTCGGTAAACAAGTCTTCTTTCGTACCTTCTCTTATAAAATCGGGTTGGCCTAATATCTCAATTACTTCTTCGTATGTCATTCCATCCTCAATAAGATCAAGATTGTTCTGATTAAGAGAAATTTTATTTGTCCAAAAACATCCACTAAAAAATATCACCATTAAATATAAAAATACTTTGTGAAAAATTTTGGGAACCATTTGATAATATTTTTATATTTTGAATTAAATAACAAGTTTTTTGTTTAGATAAGGTGTTGGAGACCTGTATAATCATTCAAAATGAGAACAATTAGTTCATATGGTTCAATATTTTTGATTACATCAAGTATTCTGTCTTTTTTTGCCTCAATCAGTTGTTCTGAAAAAAGTGAAATTGATCGAATGAATGAAATTTGGGACAAAGCAGAATTATGGAGAAATTTAGAAGATAATAATGGGACTGTCCGTTCAAAAAAAACTGGTAAAGTTTTTACAGGTTGGGGAAAAGAAGTATTTCCAAGTGGAGATTTTCATCTCCTCGTTAATTTTATTTCCGGCAATGCAAAAAGAGTATTACAATGGGATATTGGAGGTATAAAGATAATTGATGCCAATATCATTCCAAAATCGATATCTTTCAATGAACTTCCTCTCAAATATCCTGAATTTTATTCTCCATTCACGAGTCCAATATTTCAGACTATACAAAATCTTTGGAATGAGAATAACCTAATAGAAAATTTTTTGCCTGTAGGAGATTTTATGGATTTTAATGGCACTGTAAGAACATGGTATAAAAATGGATGTCCTAGAGTAATATCAACATGGAAAGATGGTAAACTGGATGGTGAATTCATAAACTACTGGAATACACTTTTGGTTTTTCATGATCCACCTGTGAGAATTAAAGGAAGCATGTTAGATGGTAAATTAGATGGAAACTTCACAATGAGTTATGTAGCTGACAATCGAATTAACGATCTCGAAGAAATAACCATATATAATCTTGATTTCATTGCTAGACTTTCAGGAAGCTTCGAAAAAGGGAGAAGAATTGGAGTTTTTGAATATGTCCGAGGAAATGGAAATAAAAGTCAAGCAACCTTCATTAATGATCAAAAACATGGACCATCAACAACATGGAATAAATCAGGAGTAAAAATTCAGGAAACAACATTTAAAAATGCTCAAAAACATGGTTCTTATTTTCAATGGCATAGTAACGGAAATAAGAAAGAAGAAGGGAAATATGAATATGATTACAAAAATGGTCCCGTCATATTTTATAATCGTGATGGCAAGAAGTTATATCACCAAATCTTTGAAAATGGTCAATTAACCATAGAATAAAAAAATTTTACTTTCTAAGTTTTGTAACTAAGGAAAATATCGATGATAGAAATAGAATCGTTCCAAGGCAACCTATAGTAATTTTTGCTGGTTCTGAATTTCTAATTCCAACTGTGATGTAGGAATATGCGAAAACCCCTGATAAAAACACAACTATACAACGAGTAATTAAACTGGATATCATTCACATAACCTTAGTACTTACTAAAAGCTTGGAGCCGATGACCGGAATCGAACCGGTGACCAATTGCTTACGAAGCAATTGCTCTACCATCTGAGCTACATCGGCAAAAAAATTTGCTATCATTGTTTCAGCTTCTATCGAAGTTTTCGAGCACGACTACTTTTCTTTGAAATTTGGATCAAGAAAATTATAACACTCTAAACAATACCCTTTACGCCATGATGGATTATCTTTACCACACTCACAAAGTATCCCGCCAACAATCTGAGATTTTGGTGAGCAACCCAAAATAAGTATGGGCAACAAGATACAGAAAATTTTCAGTGGGCAAAAATTCGAACAAAATAAAACAACTGTATTCCGACACGAAAATAAAAACGAATCAAGATAAATACCTTAAAGCTTAAAAGATTTCAGCCATTTCTCATAATGGTGAAAGTATTGGCTGACCATTTATTTTCACGGGAGTTAACTGTGTACCCTTCCCCAGCGGTCTTGCTTTTACCTGAAGTAGCCTAAAACTTTCACCTTCTTGCTTTAATTCATAACGCAACCGAAATGGCTTCTCCTCAGGACCGTTAAAAGTGACCCAAACCTGAGGTTCTTTAAAAGTTTTCTCTTCAACCCAAGTACCCACAAGAGGAACCGGAAAATATCCCTCTAGAACTGCTGATTTACCATCTCTAAAATGAATGGTTATTTTCTTCCCATCAACTTTCCCGCTAAAACTCCCACTAATATCCAATCCGCAACCGCAAAATTGGAAAATAACTAAAAACAAAACAAATCGAAAAATAACACTTTTCATCTTTATAAAATATCTCATGTCATTATCGAAGAGCCAATTATATTTTAATTAAATGAGTATTTTACATTTTTCCCGAACCTATTTCGAAATTTATGAAATCATAATCGCGGTACTTCCACTACATTAAGATAGGCAATTTTTTTTAAATTTAGATACCAAAATTATGTAATAATATTTATTCACTTATTCACTTTTTAATCTTTTCGTTCGACTGTACAAATTTGCCCACTAACCTAAATTTTTTTGAAATGAATGAAGTAACAATTAAAGGAGAGGTGGTATTCGTAGATGAAGTCCGCGAGTACGGAGCCAATGGATTTAGAAAGCATCAAGTGGTGGTTGAAACTGGAGACGGTAAATGGGCAAATCCAATACCTGTTGAATTTATAAAGGATACAATTGAACTAAGCCAAAACTTGCAAAAAGGACAAAAAGTCACCATTGATGCTCGTTTAAACGGACGTGAATGGCAGGGTAAGGATGGTGTAACGAAATGGTTTACCTCAATAAGTGGCTATAAGATTCAATCTGAAGATGCGCCACCACCCGCTAATGACCCAGATTCATCATCCTTCGATACATTCGATGAATATGATGATGGTATCGAAGATGATGTCCCTTTTTAAATAAATCAGATCGCGTTAAATTTCTAAATTTTACTTTATTTATTGTAACCAGCGAAGGTTACGAAATTTAGGAGGAGAACCTTTCCATTGAGCTCCCAAAACTCTAGGTTTTAAATTGCTACCCTTGGCCGGTCGTAGGGTTTCGCTCTCATCTAGTTTCAATTCTCTTAATTCCATCCAATCCTTTTTTGATTTCTTGTCAAAATTCTCAAAGTCCGATGGCAAAAGCTTTACACTCTGCCATTTATTTCCACCCATAATTGACACTTCAGAAACAAAGCCGTCCAAACCAACAATCATTTTATTTTCAATTTCAGCTTTCACTTCAAAACAAAGTTTGGAATTTACAGGTGCCTCCCAAATAGGATGATAGACTTTGTGAGTTTTAATACCCCACTTTTTTGAATGATAACTAAACCACTCCTTTTGCCAATCGTCCTTAAAGTCTTCTATCAGAGGGGTGGGTTTCATTGTCGCAATGACTTTAGATTTCTCAAGATAGTTAGGACTGTAAGAACTCATCAATGACGATAATGTAAATTTTCCTGCAGTATAAACTCCGTAATAATAACCTGCACCAGTTATTGGGTTGTCCAATTCGTAAGTCACATTAGCATATGCCCATAATGGTTTTTTTAAACTAAATATTGGCAATTTAGCGGATAAATTATTTTCTTCTCGGACTACCCTAGCATGGTGCCAAAATCGATTTTTTGTATTTATTGAATTATCTTTCTGACCATCCATCTGCCCCTGTTGAGTGTAAAATATATCAATGGATAAAACCTTCCTTGATTCATCAACAACTAGATTAGCAACAGGATCCTTACCGGAAGGAAAATCCAAACTTAATTTAGGAGTCTTGGGCAGTTTATTTTTCCCTTTCAAATGCTGATCAAACCATAATTGACTGGCAACTTCATATTCAGCTGAGTCCTGATGATTGTGATGGGGAGAACATGCAAGACGCCATTCTTCACTTTGAATTTCATTGATCGAAGTTTTCAGATCGTTTATCCGACCATGAAAATCATTTGCCGGACTCTGGAAAAAAATTGGACAAGAAATTCTTTTCAAACTTGGCGGATCGCTTACCGTAGCAAGGTGCAATAAGTTTTTGCTGTAACGGTCACTGATTCCACCGCATGATGGAACCGCAGCTTTGACCCGAATATCTGAGCCAGCAGTTAGAACAGTCAGCTTGCCTCCCATTGAATGTCCGTACACTCCTAGCCTATTAGGATCAACTTCTGTTTGTCTTTCCAAAAAAGTCAGTCCACGTCGGGCTCCAAGAGTTGCAAGAAACCATCCATTATTTCTGGGTGATTCAACTGCATCCAATGTCCAATCAGCAACTGGAATGGATGGAAAAGCATCTTTTCCATATCTGCTTGGGGCATGGTATGCATCTAATGCTCCCCAATCTGTGGTAAGTTTATATTTTGGATCATTCACCTTTCCGTCCCAAAACAGCTTAACTTCGTTCGGTGTTACTCGATAACCAGGAGCAGATATTCGACCTGCCCAGGAAATCGAAATGGATGCATATCCCCGCTTGGCGTTGCTCAGCGGTGCTTTATAATCTGCATACTGTCCGCCTCCGTGGATCTGTAATAATCCAGGCAAGTTTCTAGCACCCTTGGGGTACCCGTAGACACCAGCCATCATTGCTCTTTTTCCTTTAAAAATTCCGATCCGGTAACGAATCACTTTAAGAACAATTTCATCTTCCTCCCACTCCTTTAAAACTTGAACCTCCAAGGGTTCATTCCTCGGGTCAAATCCGAGCCATGCATCATTCCAAGACTGAGGAGCATTATTTTTATCTAATACAGGTAAGGTTTCAGAAAGTTGAGATTGCGTTTCGGATGAAAATAAAAATGAACTTAAGAAAATTGTTATTAGGAATGGTAGAAAAAATTTCATCTCTTTAACTCTCACTTTTGTACTAACTTTGCAATCAATAGAAAAAGATTAATTACTTCTCAATTAATTATTAGTGCAAATTTTTAATAGTTGATAAACAATACACTTAAACTGTAGTCCTATAGATCAACTATTAGCTACTTATGAGTAAAAAAATACAAATCTCCCCCGAATCCCTTCCATGTGGCGGTATTGAGTTAAAAATTGAAGTCACAGACACTGCACTTTTGGGGAAAGATTCAACTCTTACCATTGGAAAAGAAGTCTTTGTGAAAGACTCCCGCCCCGTTCACAAAAATAAAAAATTTAAAACTATTGATTTTCAGGTTTCTCGATCTCAAAAAATAAAAATATCTAAAGAAACTCTTCAATCTACTGACGGTTCATTTCCTTATTCTGGATCAAAAATAAAAATTCAAACTTTTGCAGAAGTAAAAGTAAAAAATGGAATAATTTTTAATTTAACTAAAAGAATTAGTATCTCGGATCACCTCTCATCCAGCTTACCAAAACGTGCTAGAGTGAAAAACAATGCAAAAGAGCTAATTGATCCCAAGGACACCTTTAATTTTTTTAAAAACTTTAATGCAATTCCCAGCGAAAACCAGTTATTAACTTGTTTCATTACATGCTTTGGCACAGTTTCATTCCTCTTCAATCTTTATGTTGGATATCATGATCAGATGGTTCCGGAACATGAAACATGGTTTTACAGTCATTACGATTCTGATGGCGACGGATCATCTCCTTTGGTTAAAGCACTCGGGCTTTGTAGTTCCATAGCTTTTTTCACTTGGCTAGGTATAAAAAAACAACTCAAGAAATACATGGCTTTTCATTTTAAGGCGAAAATTAGAAAGGTTAGCCGTGAATCAACCGTAAATGTAAGTAAGCTGATTACGGGTCAAAGTCGGATAGATTTAATTGATTCTGTTCTTCGGGTTGTTGCATGCAATATGGAAAAAGGACAATATGTGCGTGGATATGGGAGTAACCGAAGAACTATCAGTTTTAGTCACCCAAACCGTGCAGTTCTTCTGTATTCAAAAAAGATTCCAATCATCCCAGCTGGGACTCCGATCCACCAGTACTTCGATGAAGAAATCTCATTCAAACCAATGTTTGAGTGCCTCTATCCGAGACAGATGGCAAAAGAAACCCATGGGCTCGATTTAGTTTGGGAAGTTCAATTACTCGTCGACGATTTAATTGATCAGGAATTAATCGGAAACAATGATGCGTTTATAAACGAAGACTTTTATTACGCATGATTAAAAGAAAATCAAACCTTCCAAAATTCGACGACTTTCTTGGTCTTGGCAGAGAAAGATTTGAAAAAACTGACCTCGTTATATTTCACGGAGTGAGTGGGTCAGGAAAAAGTTCAAACCTAAATTTCCTTGCTTATCATCATCCATTTTTTCGCGATAAGTCAGTTCACTGGATTTGGACGAAACACAAAAGAATTGAAGTTCAGTCTGTTCAGTCCTTCAAATTAGTTGTGGTTGATGAAATTGTATCCCCAATTCAACTGCCTTCCCTTTATAAGCTGTTAAATAACAATCAAACTATAGCAATTGCTTCTCATATTAGCCCGATATGGTTTAGGTTATTCTTTAGCCATAAGAGAACTATTTCATATCAGACAGATACATCGATTAGAAAATTATCAAATTATCTGACACTAAGAGGCGTCTCGCATAGCCAATCAGTCCTTCACCAGTTCGCAAAGCAATACGGATCAAATTATGTCGACCTTCAATGCATACTTGAAGCTTACCCATGTGAAAATTTTGATGATGCATTCAGATACAACCAAAAATTTAACAAGATTAAATGCTTCTCTCCAAAAGAATGGAACCCCTCCATGCCTCAATTAAAATTCCATTAATTCATAAATTTCCAATTTTTTAATTTTTGTTTCTTAAGAGAACTGGTGAAATAAATTCTTCCCGTTCTTGCTCTACAGACTATTGAATGCTTGGATAAATGTCTTTAATGCAAAATAACGATTCAGACCTTTCTTTAGAAAAACCAAGCCAATCAGGTCAGCCTCGCCGCCCTCTTGCCGAGCGTATGCGACCCCAAACCCTTGGAGAAATCGTTGGACAGAATCACATTTTAGGGGAAGGATGCCTTCTACCAAACCTCATCAAAGAAAACTGGGTTTCTAATATACTTTTAGCTGGACCACCGGGTTCTGGTAAAACGACTCTGGCTTCTGTTATTGCTGAGGAAGGCGGGTGTAAACTTCTCAAGGTTAATGCCGTAACCTCGAACGCAGCTGAACTTAGGGAAACCTTAAAACTCGTTCGTTATTACGGTTCTGAAAACTGCTTTCTTTTTGTCGACGAATTGCATCGATTTAATAAAGCGCAGCAGGATCTACTTCTTCCAGATATTGAAACGGGTGATGTCAGACTCATTGGAGCCACGACTCACAATCCTCGATACTACATTATCGATCCACTTTTAAGTAGATGTCAGTTATTATCCCTTGAACCTCTTCCAACTGAGATTATTGAAAAAGCACTTATTTCTGCGTTAAAGGATGAAGTAAAAGGGCTTGGAAAACGTTCCTGCTCTGCCAAAAAATCAATCTTTAAACAACTTGCAGTCTTATCAGAAGGAGATCTCAGAAAAGCATATAATTTTTTGGAAACTATCGTCGAGGGACTTCCTGAAAAAACTAAGATTAATGAAGAACATATAAAAGGATTTTGTCGGGAAAGAAGCATTCGGTATGACCGTGATGAAGATGAACACTACAATACGGCGTCCGCTTTTATTAAAAGCATGCGCGGAAACGATCCAGACGCTGCAATATACTGGCTCGCCAAAATGCTTGCTGGTGGAGAGGATCCGAGGTTTATTGCCCGCCGTCTTGTAATTTTTGCATCTGAAGATGTCGGACTGGCTGACTCTCGAGCCCTACTTATGGCAGATGCTGCGTTTCGTGCATGCGAGACCATCGGAATGCCTGAATGTGAATTGAACCTTGCACATGTTACTCTTTTTTTAGCAACCTGTCCTAAAAGTAACAGTTCTACTATTGCTATCAGTAAAGCGAAAAATGAATTAAGTAATTATCCAGTTCAGGTAATACCTGAATCAATTCAGGACAGACATGGACGAAACAAGAAATATCGGGAAAAAGATGAAAGCTATCTTTACAGCCATGATTACCCTGAAAATATTTCCGGCCAATCTTATCTTGAAAAACAGATCGAATTTTTTGAACCTAAAAACTCCGGAGCAGAATCTGCCATTTCTGAACGTCTTAAAAAATGGAAATCCATTAAAAGTAAGATCCTTGGTAAAATAAGTAATAAAATTAATCCATAATTGAATATTATTCGTTATGTAAATTGATCATAATGCATGTATTCGGATTAAAACCATATATATTATCTTTACTTTTTCTATTTTGTTTAGCCAAAATTTACTGCCAAAAAAACTTCAAGTTTAAGTACCAGGACTGGAGTGAAGACGAAGATAGAATAAAAGTAAGATCCTGGTACGTTGAATCCAATATCGATGTAGGAAAAGATTGGAAAGTTGGTGTGACCGGAATGGTGGATTCAATCTCCGGTGCAACACCCATTGGCAGACCTCCTTCAGCGGATAAGTCCGAATGGCTTGCAGAACTTAATGAGAAAAGAAAAGCAGGTTTGGTTAATTTGTACAAAGAAGGCGAACAATTTAATTACTCTTTGGAGCTTGGTTTAAGTGATGAACCGGATTATCTTTCTAGAAGCTACGCTGGGCAAATCAGTCGTGGTTTTGCAGAAGACACATTAGTCCTAACATCGGGATTTTCATACATGGATGATAATGTCGACAGTGGGGTCCCTGGAGGTCCATCCTTAGGTATTCTTTCCAAAAGAACCAAGGAAGTTATGATTGGTCTTTACAGAATGATAAATCCCACAAGTTCTGTTTCTCTCAACCTAACCTATGGTCGTCCGGAGGGATACCTGAGCGACCCATACAAACAGATTGGTTTAACAGAAACCTTGTTCCCAGGGGATCCAGTCCTAGAAAGAGATGTTTTTTATCTCTACCCTGAAAACCGTCCTCATAAAAGGCACACTTTTACTGCTTATATCGAAGGAAAAAAATATTTCGAAAACATAAAATCTACCCTTGAAACTTCATACAGAATTTTTGCGGATGACTCCGATTTAATTGGTCACACATTTGAATTAAAATGGATTCAAAGAATCAGTGATTCTTTTATCATTCAACCTTCTTACAGATTTTATACCCAATCACAGGCAGATTTTTACAAGATCACATTGGATGGAACAGGTGTAAACCCCGTATTACAACCAGGAGCTAATGATCCTCATTACTCAGCTGATTACAGACTTTCCAAATTTCATTCTAACACTCTTGGGTTAAAATTAATTTATTTTTTAAAACCTGATCTAAGCTTTGATATTTCCTACGACAGATACTTTGTGAGTGGGAAAGATGGGATCACTGATCAAAGAGTTTATCCGGATGCACAAGTTGCTACCTTGGGTATGCAATGGGATTTTTAAGATGAAGTTTTTCTCATCATCTCCTCATGTTCTGGATAATGGACAATTCAACATCTCATTTCAGGCAATGGGCACCAACTGTGAAATTTCTTTTTGTGCAAATTCTCAGGAACAAGCAATTACCTTTCGGAAAAATAGTCTCTCATGGATACGTAAATTTGAAAATAGATACTCCCGTTATTTACCCGATAGTTTAATTTCCAAAATCAATAACCATGCAGGTACAAAACCAATTAAAATTGATCACGAAGATTTTCAACTTTTCAAACTGTGTGACACACTCCATTTCCTTACCAAAGGTTTATTTGATCCGACTACTCTACCACTATCAAAAATTTGGGATTTTAAATCAAAAATTCCAGAAATTCCTTCAAAATCTTCGATCGATTCAGCACTAAATAAAATTGGATGGAAAAAAGTAGTGTTTAAAAACGATTCTGTTTTCCTACCTGAGCATGGAATGGGATTAGACTTTGGAGGCTTTGGAAAAGAATATGCAGTGGATAAAATTATAGAAATCGCGACACATAATGAAATCGAATCTGTAATGGTAAATCTAGGTGGAGATATTCGAACACTTGGCTCACCAGTGAATTCTGATAGATGGCAAATTGGAATCGAAGATCCTAACCTGAAAGGACAGGCTAGATTTTGTGTTGGATTCAATAACATGGCTGTAGCCACCTCTGGAAACTACCAAAGATATTTTAAATCCAACGGAATTAGATATGGTCACATCTTGAACCATCTGACTGGATATCCGACTAAAAGTAAATACTTGTCGGCTTCAGTGATATCTAAGACTTGTGTTGAAGCCGGAGTTTTATCCACATGTTCATTACTGGATGGAAATTCCACTGGACTTAAAATTATCGAAGATTCCTTTGGTGCAGAAGGATGTATTTGGACAAATACTGGTATATCTTGGACTAAAAATTTTAGCTCTTATGTCGAAAAAAATTAATATCACTAATTTCATGAAAGTTATCCTTACTATAATTACTATATTTTCCATAAGTTGCTCTCCTAAAGTTACCGTGCAACAAATCGACCGCGGATATCATTTCGATTATTTGATGAGAAGCGATCGGGATACACTGGCAAATAAAATGTTTGATCACGCATACTTCAGCAGAGAAGCATCCAGAGGAGGTCGGGTAATAGGTGGAGGAGGATGTGGATGCAATTAAAACAATCGAAGAAAATTTCTTGGATTTCTGTTTTATTACTTTTACAGAAATCACCATGTATGCCATGGGTAAAGCATGTTGCTCTTTCTCTCGGCGGAATTTTAGAAAAAGCTTGGACATGGAAAATAATCATTCCAACAACAATATCGACCAGTAGTTGGCATGCGTTGTCTGGGGCAACTACTTATGTAACATCAAGCGAGTCAAACCCTGCATCTGGGAAGGAAGGGGACAATTTCAGTTTCAGTTTTTATAATCGTGGATATAAAGCATTTAGTTACAAAGTTGAAAACCTCCCAGACGGTTTAGTCTATAACAACAGTATCAACGGACCAAAAATTAGTGGCACATTGCCCACACCTGGAAATTATTCTATTAACATTACAGGTTACCGTTATTCAGGACTCTCGGGTAATTCAACCCCGATTTACACCCTGCAATTAAATGTTTCCGAAAAGGAAATAGTAACTATTGAATCATCAGATAACAATTCTGCAAACACTTCAGAAACCAACGGAGATGACTCGTCAAATGTTCAAATATCATCCGAACAAAATGAAAACACCGGATCCCTATGGTCAGATTCCAATACTTCAAATTTAGGTAGTGGATGGTACAGATCATCTTGGTTTGGTGATTTCTTTAATAATCAGGGTGGTTGGAGTTATCATTTATTTCATGGTTGGTTATACATTCACGGAAATGATGAGTCTCAATTGTGGATTTATGATGAAAGCCTAGGGTGGCTTTACACAGGTAAAAACTTATACCCTAGACTATATAGACACTCAACCTCATCATGGTTATACGACCAGTCAAACTCAACTGAACGGAAATTTTGGGACTACTCATCTTCATCAACTATTCAAAAAAATAGAAATTAGATTCATATCTTAGGTTCTAGGATATAAAATAAAATAATCGAATTGATTATACTTTCCTTGACCATTCGCATAGTCACTTACAACTTTGCCTTTGTGATGAAATTTACCCTTAAAAATCCTTTCATTCTTGTTTTCACATTCGTTTTCATAAGCTTTGCATCTGAAAAAAATATTATTTTTTTTATTACTGACGATCAGTCTCCTACCCTTGGTTGCTACGGAGATCCAGAAGCTAAAACACCTGCCATTGATTCACTCG
>MDSZ01118226.1_pt1 | contig 29458 bp, 21 predicted proteins | sample 811201 | NCBI WGS metagenome assembly MDSZ01 (sample SAMN05326647, study PRJNA326480) | marine metagenome | isolation source: seawater | place: Indian Ocean: North | collected 2010 | reverse complement strand
CGTCCGGTACGGCCAATACGGTGTACGTACACTTCCGGGTCACGGGGCAGATCATAGTTAATCACTGCAGGTAAATCATCGACGTCCAGACCGCGTGCAGCGACATCGGTTGCCACCAGAAAATTCGATGCGCCCTGACGGAACTGAATATACACCTGGTCGCGGTCACGCTGTTCCAGATCACCGTGCAGACCACGGGCAATATAACCGGCTTCTTTCAGAATCTGCGCAACCTCATTCACTGATTGCTTGGTATTACAGAACACCACGCCCTGATGGATATCAAAGTGATGAATGGCACGCAGCATCGCTTCCGGTTTGTCGGAGCGTGAACACATGATCCATTGCTGTTGAATGCTGTTGGCGGAGTGAACCGCTTCAACGCGGATTTCCTGCGGGTTATTCTGCAGCGCTCGACTCAGCTGACCGATGTTGTCCGGATAAGTGGCCGAAAACAGCAGTGTCTGGCGGTTCTCCGGTGTGTGTCCGGCAATATGGTGAATATCGTCACTGAAACCCATGTCCAGCATACGGTCGGCTTCATCCAGTACCAGTGTCTGCAGCTGAGAAATATCCAGCGTCTTTTTACGAAGGTGGTCTTTGATGCGCCCCGGGGTGCCGACGATGACATGGGCGCCGTGTTCCAGTGAGCCGATTTGCGGGCCAATGGAAACACCGCCAGACAGCACCACGATTTTAATGTTGGCCTGAAAACGTGCCAGCTTGCGCAGTTCGGTGGCTACCTGAGTCGCGAGTTCCCGCGTTGGGCACAGCACCATAGCCTGTACACCAAAAAAGCGCGGGTTCAGCTTCTGCAGCAGAGGAATACCAAAGGCTGCGGTTTTACCGCTGCCGGTTTTCGCCTGAGCGAGAATATCGTTGCCGGCCATGGCCGCAGGCAGCGTCTGCTGCTGCACCGGGGTCATGTTACTGAAGCCCATATCCTGCAGGTTTTTCAGCTGATCCTGACTGATGGCGGCGATGGAGGAAAAGGCGGAATCAGTCATGGCTGCGGCTCTCTTTGCGGACCAGCATCATGCCGGTTTCAATATGGTCGGTGTACGGGAACTGATCGAACAGGGCAAAGCGTTCGATGCGGTGCGTTTCACACAGGGTAGTTAAATTATCGTGCAGGGTATTTGGGTTGCAGGAAATATAAATAATATTGTCATAGCCCTGAGCCTGTTTAACGGATTCGTCATCCAGTCCGGCACGTGGCGGATCAACCAGTACAGTACGGAAATCGTAGCTGCTGAGATCGACGCCATCGAGGCGGCTGAACTGACGTTCGCCACGCAGGGCCTGAACAAATTCTTCACTGGATAGCCGCGCAATGATCAGGTTATCCAGCTGGTTATCACGGATATTAATCTGTGCGGCATTGACCGATGTTTTGGATATTTCAGTGGCCAGTACGCGGTTAAAGCGATCGGCCAGGGCGACGGAGAAATTGCCGTTACCACAATACAGTTCCAGCAGATCAGCCTTGCCCTGCGTGTCGGCTACATAATCCGCTGCCGAGCGCGCCCAGCTCAGCATCTGTTGGTTCATGTCACCATTGGGCTGAGTGAAGCCACCTTCAATCTGACGGTAGTGATAGCCTTTGCCATCCACCTGCAGTGTTTCGTTAACCCAGTCACGTTCCAGCACAATTTTTTGTTTACGTGAGCGGCCAATAATGGGGAAACCCAGACGTTGCTGCAGCGCTTCGGCTTTTGCCTGCCAGTCTTCATCCAGACGCTTGTGATAAATCAGGGTTATCAGAGCATCGCCACTTAACGTCGTCAGAAACTCAACCTGAAACAGGCGACGGCGCAGTACGTCGTCGGGCTGAATTTCATCCAGCAGCTGTTGCATCAGGCGATTGATCAGCGTCGAGGCAATGGGGAAGTCTTTGACTTCATACACGGTGCTTTTATCGCCCGGTGCAAACATCGCATAGAAACAACGGTCGCCCTGATGCCAGAGGCGGAATTCAGCCCGCAGACGGAAATGCTGTGGCTGACTGGCGTGAACCTGCAGCTCTGGCGGACTGAATTCAGCAAACAGCTCGTTCAGGCGCTGAGATTTCTCTGCCAGCAGGTCAGCATAGGCTTCAGGCTCCACGGCATGGCGGTAGATCTCAGGCGCGCTGTTCTGAGGCTGAGCTGGCGCTGCAGTCCTGATCTGGTCGGTCTGGTCCGTTTGAGGCGTGGTTGGGGCTGAATCCTGGGGCATTAACGCACCTGTGCTGATGTTTGCTGATTTTAAATGAGGTTGCTGATGATTGCAGAAGTATGCGGCTCTGTCTCAGTATGCGCTGATCACAGAAGGGCGGCCATTATACGGAATGCCCGCACGGATGCACGCGGCGCAGCCAATAGTCAGCTGCTGCAGGCGCCATTACCCGCAAAAATCAAAGGGGGTTGGAGCGCCGGCTTTTCGGTAGGATAGGCAGTAACTCTCACAGGATGGAAGGAAATAACCATGAAAGCACTTTTACTGGCTGCACTGACGCTCTGCAGTATGACGGTAAGTATGGCGGTTTCGGCACTGCCGACACAGGAATCTGTGGTGTACAAAGTTGATGGTAAAGCTTATGAAGGTGCCTGGTATCAGGTGGCTCCGGGCCGTCCTACGGTACTTCTGGTGCATGACTGGGACGGATTGACCGACTATGAGATCCAGCGCGCGCTGATGCTGAATAAGCTGGGTTACAACGTGTTTGCCGTGGATCTGTTTGGTCAGGGTATCCGCCCGGAGAAGGTAGAAGACCGCCGTCAGCATACAGGTGCTCTGTACAAAGACCGCGACAAACTGCGTCGTCTGATGCAGGCCGGGCTGAATCAGGCCATTGCCAGCGGCGCTGATGGGGCGAATGTGGTGGTGATGGGCTATTGCTTCGGCGGTGCAGCGGTGCTGGAAGCGGCCCGGGCGGGAATGAATGCCCGTGGCTTTGCGACCTTCCATGGTGGTCTGCAAACCCCGGAAGGTCAGGACTACAGTAAAGTGACGGCACCTTTGCTGATTATGCATGGCACGGCCGATACCGCGATTACCATGGCGGACTTTGCTGATCTGGCGGTGCGGGCAGAAAAAGATGGTGTGCGTCATGAGATGATTACTTATGGCGGAGCGCCTCATGCATTTACGGTATTTGGCAGTGACCGCTATCATAAAGAAGCGGACGTAAAATCCTGGGCGCGTTTTGAGCACTTCCTGCAGATAACGACTTCTCTGTAAGAAGTGCTGCTCAGGTAGCGGTATATTTGATTTTTACACTAAGCAATGAACAGGCAGCGGAAAACAGCAGATGAGTGACGTACTGGAAGAACTACTGGATTTATTGGCGCTGGAGGCGATCGGTGTAAACCGTTTTCGTGGGCGCAGTCAGGATCTGGGCTTTCGTCAGCTGTTTGGTGGTCAGGTACTGGGGCAAAGCCTGTCGGCAGCGATTCAGACCTTGCCTGATGAAAACTGGCTGCCACATTCGCTGCATGCGTATTTTCTGCGTCCGGGAACGGTGCAGGACAGCGTTGAGTTTGAAGTTGATATCGTTCGCGATGGCCGTTCTTTCTGTACCCGGCGCGTCAGCGCCAGTCAGAAAGGCAAAGCCATCCTGACCATGATGTGTTCCTTCCAGCGGCCGGAACAGGGCTTTGAACATATGGACCCGATGCCCGACGTGCAGGGGCCTGAAGGTATCGCCTCGCAGCTGGATCTGGCGCGTAAATACCGTGACTACTTTCCGGAACGTGTGCGGGATATTTATACCGCTGATAAACCGATTGAAATGCGGGTAATTGATCCGGTGAATATGTTTGCACCGAAAGTTACCGAGCCAACCAAATACGTGTGGATGAAAGCCGACGCGAAAATGCCGGATAATCCGGATCAGCATTTCACTATGCTGACTTACTCAACGGACTTCAATCTGATCACCACGGCATTGCACCCCCATGCGGTATCCGTCGGACAAAAGGATATGCAGGTGGCCAGTCTGGATCATTCGCTGTGGTTTCATCGTCCTTTCCGCATGGATGAATGGCTGCTGTACGTCATCGACAGCCCCAATGCCTCGGGTGGCCGTGGATTGTGCCGCGGCAAAATATACAATCAGCAGGGGGATCTGGTCGCGTCAGTTGCACAGGAAGGACTGATCCGTAAACGTCCGGATTTAAGCTGAGTCCAGCGAAGATTTATCGCTGAATAAAACTCCCGCAGGAATAATAAAAAATGATACAACTGCTGCGTAATATGCTGCTTTTTGTCCGCCGGCCATGGCGCGAGCGTCAACCGGCGCTGGGCATATTTCATTGCCGCCTGCGGGTGATGCCCTGGGATTGTGATCTTAATCTGCATCTGACCAATACCCGATATCCTGCCTGGCTGGATATTGCCCGAACCGACTTCTTTCTGCGGATTGGCAGTATGCCGTTGTTCGTCCGTTATGGCTGGCGTTCGGTGCTGGCCAGTCAGACCCTGACCTTTATCCGTGAAATTAAACCGTTCGCAGTGGTTGATATCGAAAGCCGGATACTGCACTGGGATAAAAAATATTTTTATATGGAGCACCGCTTTCTGGTGGGCGGAGTGTTACACGCCAATTGCCTTGCCCGAATAGCGGTGCTGAAAGGTGGTCGCCTGCGTTCGCTGGGTGCAATGCTGCAGGCCGCCGCGCGCTACCATCAGGATGAAACCCTTGCTGCTTCTTTCAATGAGGAAATGTCGGCAGATGTTCCGCCAGAGGTTATGGCAAAAATAGCCCTGTTAGGCGCGAAGAAAAATGCTGAAGAAAAACGGTCAGCAGAAAACCAGTCAGTGGAAAATTAGCCCCTGACGGACTGAAAAACGCCATTACTGCGGGCAACAGTTACAGCAGAAAATCCTTAATTTTAATGCCGAAACGGCCTGGATCTACCGCCTTGACGATTTCATCCTGAACGCTGGCGCGTGACAGGTCGATGGTTTCGACCGGCACATATTGATTCATTTTGCTGTTGTAAATGACTTTAATAACCGGCATGCGCTGATCTTTTTCAGATCCATCAATCACCACGCCGAGGCGCTGGCTTTTCAATTCCACCAGAGATCCGACCGGGAAAATTCCCATGGTGCGGATAAAACGGTGAACCAGCTCGTTATCCAGGTGGGTGCCGCTCCACTCCAGCAGTTTTTTCAGAGCCGAAGTCGGTGGCAGGGCTTTGTGGTAAACCCGGTCGGAGGTGATCGCATCGTAGACATCGGCGATGGCACACATCTTACCTTCACGGCATAAATCGCAGTCGTGTAATCCGTCGGGGTAACCGGAACCATCAATTCGCTCGTGATGCTGCGCCGCGACATTAATCGTCATCTGACTGATACCCGGGGATTTCTTCAGCAGTTCACGGCTGAATACGACGTGGCTTTTCATCACCTTAAATTCGTCGTCAGTTAGTTTTCCGGGCTTGTGCAGAATAGTATCCGGAATCATTACCTTGCCAATATCGTGCAGCATGGCGCCGACAATGGCGTCCTGCATAATACTGCGTTCAATGCCCATGCTTTTGGCGAAAACGCCCATCAGCACGGCCAGATTAATGGAATGCTCTAACAGGTAATTATCTTTGTCACGGATGCGGCCAAGGCAGGCGAGGGCGTTATGGTTGCGCAGCACTGAGTCGACCATGCCGTCGGCGATCTGATCGAAGGCTTCGATGTCGATGGATTTTCCCAGCTTCACATCGTGCAGCACATTACTGACCATATTCTGCGCCTGAGAGTGGAGCTTCTGGGCGCGCTGCAATTCTTCTGCGACCGTCACTCTGGCGTTGTTCTCCGCCCGTTGCTCTGCTGCGCGGTTCAGTGCTTTCTGGTTTTGCTGATCCGCTTCCTGTTGGCTGAGACCGTCTGTGTCCGCGCCATCTCCCCGGGCGGTATCAATATAAACGTCTGTAATGCCCCGGCGGCGGATTTCTTTAATGGTGGCTTCGTCAGGAACGCGTCCCTCTTTACTCAAATTGTGATGGGGAATCCAGTCACAGTTAAGGTCAGAGATGTACATGCCAGGGCGCAGCAGGTCGACAGAGATCTTTTTAATCATGAATGCCGGTAATGACTGATAAACAACTATTGCTTTGAGTATAGCCCGGCTGCGCAGGTGGGAAGGTTTTCAGGCAGTAAAGTCCACTTATAAGCGGAGTCTTTTGTATTAATGTCTTATTTGTCAGTTGTTGCTTCGGTTGTGCTTTCAGGCTTTTGTGAGGTAACGGAATGGGCTGCGGAGTCAGCATCGCCGGCGGAAAGGGGCTGAGCGTCTGAGATATCGTCGGCTGTCTTCGCCAGTAAATCTGCCGCTGCAGAAAAATCGAAGCCGACCTCATCGCTCATTTCATCCGGGTCCGGGCGGATGCCGCAGCTGCTGCCTTTAACCGGCATCAGGCCCGACGTACCTCTGTTTGTGCCCGGAACTTTGCTCATGTTTATTCTCCGCCTGATGCCTGCACGGGTTTACCGTGGCTATCGCTCAGTGAAGCAGAAAACTGCAGCGGCGACATCATCAGCATCGGGTTTATGCGTGCATTGTTGAGGCTTACCGTCCAGTGCAGGTGCGGGCCGGTAGCCCGTCCGGAGGACCCCACGACGCCCAGACGATCTCCGGCGTTGATGGTTTCACCTTCCTTCACTTCGATGGCGTCCATATGGCAGAACATGCTGATCAGCCCCTGGCCGTGGTCGATAAAAACGCTGTTGCCGTTAAAAAAGAAGTCGCCGGTTAAGACGACTTTGCCATCCGCCGGCGCCAGAATAGGGGTGCCGCGCGGTGCGGCGATATCCAGACCGCTGTGTGGGTTACGCTGTTCACCATTAAAGAAGCGCTTCAGACCAAAAGCGCTGGACAGTGGGCCTTTAGCGGGCCAGGCCATAGGATGCCATGGCTGCGCGGGGGTGAAGCTTTTATAGACTTTGCCCATCTCGGCAAACTCGCCATAAATCCGGTCCAGTTGCTTCTGATCCGGATTAACGTGTTTTTTCTGTACCGTCAGATGCTGCTCCGGATATGCTTTGTCGCGCACTGCAAAGGTCACGGTTTTATTATCAATCTGAATGCTGGCGTTACCCACGGGCTGTTTCAGCGGAATACCGACGATGGCCTGCCAGGGCTTTTGTTGGTCCGGACGGATCACCATCACCGGCTGGCCATCGAACGTCACTTTGGGCGGCTGCAGTCCGTAGCCGGCACTGACGACGGCTACGCCACCGGGAACCAGATGCGCAATGGGCAGCTCATCACTGCTGCTGATCTGTGCGGTGGCGATGCTGCCGGCGCTGAACAGTGACAGGAAAAAGGTTACAACGCCCTGTATGGCTTCCATCATGCGGATACTGACTCCCGTTACGATTTATTGTCTGCTGCTGACTGCGATGCGTCTGATTCTGGCATGCCAAAGGGCTCGTTGCCTGTCTGCAACACTTCGGATTCTACCCAGCCATGTTGCAGGCGACTGCGGATGCGGTCACCGGCGCTGAGCTGATCGGCGTGTTGAATGACGCTCTGATTAACATCTGTGGTTATAGAGTAACCGCGACTGAGAACGTTCAGTGGACTGAGCCCCTGCAGCAGACGCGCCTGGGCGCCCAGTTGCTGGCTGGCCTTCTGCAGTTGCTGACGGATACTGGCGGTGATCTGTTTTTCCAGCAGCTGCAATACCTGACGTTGTTCTTTCAGGCGGCGCTCCGGATGCTGATTGGCCAGATTCCGCTGCAGGTTCTGCAACCGTTCCTGCCGGCTTTTGTTCTGTATCTGAAAAGCCCGCTTCAGACGCAGCTCCAGCTGATCGGTTTGCTGAGCCAGCTGTTGCAGGGCGCGCTCTGGACCGCGCACCCGCACACTCAGATTGTTAATCATCTGCCGGCGCTGTTGCTGTGTGCGACGAAAGCCCTGCAATAAACGCTGGCGCAGTTGAGTCAGGTACTGCACCTGCTGACTCTGATCCGGGCTGAGCAGTTCGGCCGCTGCAGAGGGTGTCGGTGCGCGGGCATCGGCAACGAAATCGGCAATGGTGAAGTCAACTTCATGGCCCACAGCGCTGACCACAGGAATAGCTGAGGCAAAAATAGCCTGGGCTACCGCTTCTTCATTAAAACACCAGAGATCCTCCAGCGAGCCACCACCGCGACCGACGATCAGTGCATCCACGCGGTTATCGCGGTTAGCGCGTTCAATGGCAGCAACGATCTGGGCGGTTGCTTCTTTGCCCTGTACCGCGGTTGGGTAAAGATCAATCTCAATGGCAGGGCAACGCCGTTTGAATACGGTGAGAATATCGTGAATCGCCGCCCCGGTCGGGGAGGTGATAACGCCCACACGCTGCGCGGTTGGCAACGGCTTTTTGTATTCTTCGTTGAACCAGCCGGCGGCGGCCAGGCGTTCTTTCAGTTGTTGAAAGGCTAACAGCAGGGCACCTTCACCGGCAGGCTTCATGGCATCGACAATCAGCTGATAGTCACCGCGGTTCTCGTACAGGCTGACCTTGCCACGCAGCTCCACTTTATCGCCTTCTTTGGGCTGAAATTTGAGCAATGCCGTGCGTGAGCGGAACATAGCGCAGCGCACCTGAGCGCGGTCATCTTTCAGGGTGAAATACCAGTGACCGGAAGAGGGCCGTGACAGGCTGGAGATTTCGCCTTCCACACGAATGCTGGCGAAAGAGATTTCAAGCAGTTGCTTGGCCCGCTGGTTGAGCTGGCTGACGGTAAAAATATCGGAATTCTGCACGGTAGTCAGGAATATAAACACAAGTGAGACAACAGGGTGCCATGGTCAGTGATTATTGGCCAGAGTTGAATGATTGGCGGCCTGTGTCGTTGGCTTAATCCGCATCGTTTAAGCCTGAAATATTCAGCAGGCAGGCCAGGGTGTCAGAAGTGGCGGATAAATGTACAGCCAGTAAAAATAATTCAGCAGATTGATCAGAATATGAGCGCTGGTTCAGTTTGTATTCATGCTGGTCTGGGATACTGGCCTCTCAGTTAGGTAAGAATGCGTAGCTGAACTCTCAGATAAATCCAAAAATTCATGCCAGAAAAGCGGGATTACGCTTGATTTAACTCATGTTTTTCCGGCAAAGATTACAGTCTTGCGGGAATCGTCACAGACGGAATGAGAAAAACGAATAAGGTTGTTCTGTGGAATAGACAGTCGCCTCAGGACACGATAGTGTAACGGCTTCGGCATGAGCTGATATTGAAAAACAAGTAGCTACATAAGGAATAGTCAATGAAAAAAATTATTGCGGGTGCAATTCTGGTTTCTTCTTCTGCACTGAGCTTTGCAGGTAACGATCTGGCTGGTTGTGGTCTGGGTACTGCAGTTATTTTCCCGGATGCAAATGAGTGGCATGAACACGTTCTGGCCGCTACCACCAACGGTACTTCCGGTAACCAGACTTTTGGTATGACCTCCGGTACTCTGGGTTGTGAAGGTGCCAACGGTCCTCTGGCCGGCGCTCAGAAATTTATGGATGACAACATGGATCAACTGGCTGCTGACTCCGCTCGTGGCGAAGGCGAAACTCTGGCCGCTCTGGCTGAAGTGATCGGTATCGACGCTCAGGATTCTGCTGCTTTCAACGCTACTATGCAGTCTAACTTCGACAGCATGTTCAGCGCTGAAGCAACTTCTGCTTCTGCATACGAAGCTATGAAGTCTGCTATGGCTTCCGACGCTTCTCTGAAAAAATACCTGGGTTAATTCTCCCCGGTAATCCGGCTGTAACAGGCCGGATGTATTACACAAAAGCGGTATGCGGCTGACCCTTAGTTCGCCGCTTAACCAAAGTTGTGTAAAACAGCGTGGTGTTCGACAGTGTTGTGTTCAACAGTGCTGAATCGACGCTGTTAAAAAGAAGCAGGAATGTAAAAAGAAGAGCGCGCCTCCAGGCGCGCTTTTTTTTGATCGCAGAAATGGTACGAGCCTCAGAAAAGGTTCTCGCCGCCAATTAAAAAAAGGAGAGTTGTTCGATGCGCTGGTCAGGGATACTGGGGCTGTTGGGTGTTCTGTCGTTAAACGTTGGTCAGAGTTATGCCGCGCAGACTGATCAGACGGCGGAGCAAAAGGTATTTGAAACCACCATGCAGGGCGTTACTCAGGATGAACTGAGTGCTCTTGCTGCAAAGAAACAATGGGCGGATCTGCTTCACTATCGCCGCCATCCGTTCACTTTCCGTTATATGAGTCAGAATGACAGTGAAGAATTCTTTCTCGCTGCCAATGGTAAATACGATCTGCAGGCCGAATTGACTGCCGATGTTCAGGCGTTCCTGCAAACCGCTCAGGCGGCGGACCAATCTGCGCAGTGTCGTTTCCCGGCACGCTATCAATGGATAAAAAAACAATTACCGCAATTATCTTTTGTTGATCAACCCTGTCCGGAATTTGCCCAGTGGGCAGCGGAGCTGGATGCCCGTTATATCACGCTGATTTTTCCCGCATCGCATATTAACTCACCATCTTCTATGTATGGTCACACGCTGATCCGGCTTGACCGTGCAGACGAAAACAGCAGCAAGCTGCTGTCGTATGCGGTGAATTTCGCCGCGAATGCAGATCCGACCGACAATGAACTGAAGTTCAGTTACAAAGGTCTGACCGGTGGCTACCCTGGTGTTGTGTCGGTGATGCCGTATTACGTAAAGACCAATGAATACCAGCACATGGAATATCGTGATATCTGGGAATACCGTCTTAACCTCGATGAACAGGAGGTCGCGCAGTTTGTGCGTCATATCTGGGAAAATCAGGATACCTATTACGACTATTTCTTTTTTGATGAAAACTGCTCCTACCGGATTATTGCGCTGCTGGACGCTGCCTCCGAGCGGGTAGAGCTGGCCGATGCTTTTCAATATAAAGCGGTGCCGGTGGATACTATTCGTGCACTGGAACAGAACGGCCTGGTTGATAAAGCGGAATACCGGCCATCGGCGGCAACGGAGCTGGAAAACAAAAGTGCTCAGTCATCACCTCTGGTACTGAAGGTTTCCCGCGAGCTGGTAGAGGCGGACGCTGACATCGAGACGGCCCTTGCCGGAATGTCTGAACAGGAACAGGTGCGCACACTGGATCTTGCCTATGCCTACGCCCGTTATCTGTCGGTTAAAAAGAAACAGGCCAACCCGCTGCTGCGCAAACGTACCCTGGATATTCTCTCGGCGCGTTCTAAGCGTACGGCGGATGCCGGGTACACGCCTGTGGCAGTGCCGCAGTGGCGTGATGATCACGGTCACCTGACCATGCGCGCCGGTATGCGTGGCGGTATGATCAGCGACAACGACGACCAGAGCGGATTCGCTGAGCTGCGTCTGCGTATGGCGTACCACGATATTCTTGATCCGGTTAAAGGCTTTGTGCCCGGTGCGCAGATTCAGATGGGGCAGTTCGATCTGCGCGCCTGGGACAACGGCGACGTCAGTCTGCAGCGGGCGCTGATTATTGATGTTCTTTCTCTGAGCAACCAGACGGCTTTCCAGAGTCCACTGGCCTGGGGTGTTAGCTTTGGTTTTGAACGTTTCGCCTTTGAGCATGCCGAACTGTACAGCTATCTGAAGGTGGCTTTTGGTAAAGCCGTGCTGAACGATGCCGGACGGTTCTACGCGCTTGGTGAAATTCAGGCGCTGGCGGACAATCAGTTTGATGATGGCTATCAGCTGACGCTGGGGCCAAGAGTCGGCTGGCTGTGGCAATCTGAAAAGGTGCAGGCGCAGCTGGAAGCCAACTGGCAGCCGCTGACCACGGGTGATGACACCGAACGCACCAGCTTAAAAGCCAGTGCCGGCTATGTAGTGAGCGATAATCAGCAGCTGCGAATTAATGCGGAACGCCAGACGTTTACCCAGGACAGCTTCCATTACAACGTCAATCAGTTCAGTGGTGAATACGCCTGGTACTTCTGATGGCCAGGGCATAAGTGATTGAGCAGGGCATGAGCAGGTTTGAAAACGGCTGTACACATTCAGGTGTAAGACACAAAGACAGGAACGCGGAATGAACATTTTACGCCTGAATATCATGCTGCTGATGGCTTTGGCTGTCAGCGGCTGCACCAGCCTCACTTCGTTATATTTTTATCCGCAGACCGTGTGGATCTCCACCCCAACAGATTTCGACCTCAGATACGAAGATGTCATGCTCACCGCTCACGATGGCACTGGCATTCACGGCTGGTGGGTGCCGGCGCAGGGTAAAGTACCGAACACCGGTGTGATGGTGCTGTATCTGCACGGCAATTCGGAGAACATCAGCAGCCAGGCGCGCAGCGTTTACTGGCTGGCACAGAACGGCGTCAGCCTGATGGCCATGGACTATCGCGGCTTCGGCGCGTCGGAAGGCGAAGCTATTATGCCGTCGGTGATGCAGGATATCGAAGCCGCCGCCGCCTGGATGCGTGAGCGCTATCCTGAGCGCAAACTGGTGGTGCTGGGGCAGAGCATGGGCGCCTCGCTGGCGATTAACTTTGTTGCTGCCGCTCAGGATAAATATCAGATCGACGCACTGTTTGCCGAAGCGCCGTTCCGCGGCTTTCCGGCAGTAGCGCGTTCGGCACTGAGCAGCAATATTCTCGGTTGGCTGGTGTGGCCGTTTACCGTGCTGGTGCCATCGCGCTGGGACCCGCAGAATGTGGTGCAGGATATCCACGTGCCGGTGATGATTATGAGCAGTCCGGACGACCAGATTGTGCCGCACAAGCAGAGCCGTCAGTTGTACGAAATGCTGACTGAAAGGTCAGGAAACATTCCATCCTGCTGGGTGGAAAGTCATGGTCCTCATATTGCGTCCTTTAACGACAAGCGTCTGCGACGAAAAGCACTGAAATTCATTCGTTCTCGGCGCTGTCCGGCGTTGTCCGGAACCTGAGCTTTCGCTATAATGCAGCGCCTTTTCCATCCTCTCTTTCTGGAAGGCTCTCTATGTTGCGAATCGCTCAGGATGCACTCACATTTGATGACGTGCTGCTGGTTCCCGGTTATTCCGAAGTTCTCCCCAATCAGGTTTCCCTGAAAACCCGTCTGACCCGTGGTATCGAACTGAACATTCCGCTGATTTCAGCGGCGATGGATACAGTGACCGAAGCCCGTCTGGCGATTGCGTTGGCGCAGGAAGGCGGTCTGGGGATCATCCATAAGAACCTTTCCATCGAAGAGCAGGCGGCGGAAGTCCGCAAAGTTAAGAAATTCGAAAACGGCGTGGTAAAAGACCCGTTCATCATTCCAAGCACCACCACTATCTGTGAACTGCTGGCCCTGACCGAGCAACACAACATCTCCGGTATGCCGGTGGTTGATGGTGACGAGCTGGTGGGTATCGTAACCAACCGTGACGTGCGTTTTGAGAAAGATCAGAACCGCACCGTAGCAGAAGTTATGACGCCAAAAGAGAAGCTGGTGACTGTGCCTGAAGGTACCGACAAGCAAACCGTTCAGGATCTGCTGCAGGAACACCGCATCGAGAAAATCCTGGTGGTTAACAGCTCAGGCAAGCTGGCTGGTCTGATGACCGTGCAGGATATCGACAAAGCACGTACCTACCCGAACGCTGCCAAAGACGATCAGGGTCGTCTGCGCGTTGGTGCAGCGGTTGGTACTGGTCAGGGCACAGATGAACGTGTCGACGCTCTGGTTAAAGCCGGTGTTGACGTGATCGTTGTTGATACGGCCCACGGTCATACCTCCAATGCCAACGGTACCGGTGTTATTGACCGCGTACGTTGGGTGAAAGAACGTTACCCTGACGTGCAGGTTATCGGCGGCAACATTGCTACTGCTGAAGCCGCTATCGCTCTGGCTGAAGCCGGTGCTGACGGTGTGAAAGTGGGTATTGGCCCTGGTTCTATCTGTACCACCCGTATCGTTGCCGGTGTCGGCGTACCACAGATTTCAGCCGTTGCGAACGTGGCAGAAGCCATGGATAAGTACGGTATTCCTGTTATCGCTGACGGCGGTGTGCGTTTCTCCGGTGATATTTCCAAGGCTCTGGTCGCCGGCGCCAGCGTGATCATGGTTGGCTCTATGCTGGCCGGTACCGATGAATCCCCGGGTGAAGTTGAACTGTTCCAGGGGCGTGCTTATAAAGCTTACCGTGGCATGGGTTCTCTGGGTGCAATGGGTCAGGATCAGGGTTCTTCTGACCGTTACTTCCAGGACAAGAAAGGCGGCGTTGATAAACTGGTACCGGAAGGTATCGAAGGCCGTATCGCCGTTAAAGGCCCGCTGGCCAATATCGTGCATCAGCTGATGGGCGGTGTGCGTGCTTCCATGGGCTACACTGGCTGCGCAAACATCGATGAGATGCGCACCAAACCTCAGTTCGTACGTATTACGGCTGCAGGTATGAAAGAATCGCACGTACATGACGTGCAGATCACCAAAGAAGCGCCTAACTACCGTCTGGGCTGATGCCCTCAGGTAATAACAGGCGAGTGAAGCAGGCACCGGGTCTGCTTCATGGTTAAAACAGGGCGCTTCGCTGAGGTGCCGGATAAGTCTGGGGATGCAGTGCATCCCCGCTTGTATTTTCAGGAACTAAAAAAATTATGTCTCAAGACATTCATGCACAACGCATTCTGATTCTGGATTTTGGCTCCCAGTACACTCAGCTGATTGCCCGTCGTGTCCGCGAAATCGGTGTTTTCTCTGAAATCCGTGCCTGGGATATGGACGAAGCGGAAATCCGCGAATACAAACCGACCGGTATTATTCTTGCCGGTGGTCCGGAGTCCGTAACTGAAGAAAACTCCCCACGCGCACCACAGATCGTATTTGATATGGGCCTGCCAGTACTGGGTATCTGCTACGGCATGCAAACCATGGCCGAGCAGCTGGGCGGTAAAGTAGAAGGCTCCAACATCCGTGAGTTTGGCTATGCCCAGATTCAGGCGGAAGGCGACAGCCAGCTGTTTAAAGACATCAAAGATCATGTTGATGCAAACACTGGCAAATCTCTGCTGGACGTATGGATGAGCCACGGCGACAAAGTGGTAAAAATGCCGGAAGGCTTCGAGCTGATGGCATCCACACCAAGCTGTGCCATTGCCGGTATGTACAACGCAGAGAAAAACTTCTTTGGCGTACAGTTCCACCCGGAAGTGACTCATACTCTGCAGGGCAAGCGCATGCTTGAGCAGTTTGTGCTCGACATCTGTGGCTGTGAAGCGCTGTGGACGCCGGCCAAAATTATTGAAGACCAGATTGAAAAAGTCCGTGCCCAGGTAGGTTCCAACAAAGTTCTGCTGGGTCTCTCCGGCGGTGTGGATTCCTCCGTGGTAGCAGCACTGCTGCACAAAGCCATTGGCGATCAGCTGACCTGTGTTTTCGTGGATAACGGTCTGCTGCGTAAAAACGAAGGCGATATGGTGATGGACATGTTCGCTAAGAACATGGGCGTAAAAGTCATCCGCTCTAATTCTGAAGATCTGTTCCTTGGCAAGTTGCACGGTATTTCCGATCCGGAAGCCAAACGTAAAGTCATCGGTAACACTTTTATCGACGTATTTGACGAAGAAGCCGGTAAATTAAAAGACGTACCGTTCCTGGCGCAGGGCACCATTTACCCGGACGTAATCGAATCGGCTGCATCCAAAACCGGTAAAGCACACGTTATTAAATCTCACCACAACGTGGGTGGTCTGCCGGAAGACATGAAGATGGAACTGGTTGAACCACTGCGTGAATTATTTAAAGACGAAGTGCGTAAAATCGGTCTGGAACTCGGTCTTCCATACGACATGGTTTACCGTCACCCATTCCCGGGGCCGGGTTTAGGTGTCCGTATTCTGGGTGAGGTGAAAAAAGAATACGCCGATATTCTGCGTGAAGCTGACGCTATCTTCATTGAAGAGTTACACAACTTTGACTGGTACCACAAAACCTCTCAGGCCTTCGCAGTATTCGTACCGCAGAAATCCGTGGGTGTGGTAGGGGATCAGCGTCGTTACGAATGGGTTATCGCACTGCGTGCAGTCGAAACCATAGACTTTATGACGGCGCGTTGGGCTCACCTGCCATACGAACTGCTGGAGAAAGTTTCCAACCGTATTATCAACGAGATCGAACACGTATCCCGTGTGACATACGATGTTTCCAGCAAGCCGCCAGCGACCATCGAGTGGGAATGAGTCCGTCTTTCCTCGTTCCCTAAATGAAAAGCCCGCTGATCGTTGATCCGCGGGTTTTTTATTGGATACCACTTTTATAGTTAGATTTCAGTTATTCAGTTTTGCGCTACCGGTATAGATCTGGGTATATTCATCTTTTTGTTCAAAACCTGAAGGAATGGGTTGGTTTATATGATTGACAGATTATTTAGAGACATATCTGAAGAGAATATTGATAAAGCTGATCAGCAGTCCTTTCTGGTTGACCTCGGGTGGGCGCGAGGATCTACATGGGATGCGTTACTACAATCAAAACGTGTATTGATTGTGTCTGAAGCTGGTGCGGGAAAAACCTATGAGTGCCGTAAACAGTCGGAGTGCCTTCGGGCTGCGGGAGAGCCTTCTTTCTTCGTTCAGTTGGCAGAGTTAGCAAAAGAAGATCTTCGCAGCTTACTTGATGTAGAAGAAGAGGCTTTGTTGGACGATTGGCTTGCCTCGCAATCGGACGTGGCGACATTTTTTTTAGACTCAATTGACGAGCTGAAATTAACACAAGGCTCGTTTGAGCGAGCGCTCAAGCGTTTGGCGAAGTTTATAGGCGGTCAGCTTAATCGAGTCAGGATTGTAATAACGACGCGGCCAGCCCCCTTCGATGAACAATTGATCCGAAAGCTGTTACCTATTCCAGAGATTGAATCTTCTGAGTCGGATGAATTTACATTTGCGCAAATCGCAATGGGTGAACATCGGGAACGATGCAGCCTTAAAGACAAAGATCAATATCCGGAATGGCGATCTGTAGCTTTGATGCCATTATCGGATCAGCAGATTATTCAGTTTTCTCAAGGCCGTGGTGTTGGTGATCCTGAGCAACTTCTCAATGATTTGAAACGTAGGAATGCGCAAGAGTTTGCACGCAGGCCACAGGATCTGATTGAGTTATGTGCTGACTGGAGAGAGCATAAGCGCATCCGAACGCACCGTGATCAGGTTTTCACAAATGTTCGGGTTAAGTTACTTCCTCGCGAGGATAGGCCAGAGCCGGCTGAACTGTCGATTGATAAAGCGATCGAGGGTGCTGCTCGGCTAGCGCTGGCCATGCAAATGACGCGTCGATTAACCATCCGTCATAGTGCAGCGTCCGATATTGCTGCTGAAAGCGCATCACTTGATCCCGCGATTATCCTCTCCGATTGGCAGCCTGGTGAGCGAAAAGCACTACTTGAACGCTCACTTTTTGGTTTTGCCTCATACGGTCGAGTGCGTTTTCATCATCGTTCGGTTGCGGAATATCTTGCCGCACAGCGGCTGATGTCGCTTCGAAGGCAGGGTATGTCATTCAGGGCGCTAAAGCGACTTATCTTTGCAGAAACTAAGGGTAAGACTGTAGTTCGCCCTTCGAAAAGATCAGTGGCTGGTTGGTTGGCATTGCAAGAGCAGGGGATATTCGAACTCTTGCGTGATCACGAACCCGCGGTGCTTTTGGATGAAGGCGATCCTGAGTCGCTAACGCCGATTCAACGAAATCAAGCTATTCGTGCTTATGCGGAGCGCTACGGTTCTGGTGGCTGGAGGGGCCTTCAAGTGCCTACGATTCAGATTCATCGTTTCGCATCGGACGAACTCGCTGATGAAATTGGTGGGATTTGGCGTAATGGTGTTGAAAATCCTGAGGTAAGAGAAGTACTTATCAAGCTGATTGAGGCAGGAAGAATCTCTAGTTGTGCTGATATTGTTTTCAACGCAGCGATTGATGGCACGGCTACCGAAGGAGAACGGATAAGTAGTTTATATGCGTTGACTGCGCTAAATGATCAAAGGCTCCGCCAAGTTGCTGAAAAAATTGCAGATGCTGATGAATTTTGGCCAGATCGAATGGCACGGGGAGCAATATCGATTCTGTTTCCTGAATTTATGTCGGTTGCTCAGCTTTGTAGGGCATTAGGCTGGATAAGAAATGATGAAAAAGTCGTGCTTGGTTTGTGCTGGCAGTTGCCACCTATTATAGCTACAGCATCTCTTGATCTTACAGTCTTCCAGGAGCTTCGTGATGGTTTGGTCCAACTCATTTCATGCGGACTCAATTGGCAAAAAGATTCGGACAATCTGACAAGTTACCGGCGATACCTTTGTGGAGTACTGGCTGCTACTTGTGATCGTGGCCTCAATGCCAGACAGGATGACAGGTGGCTACATGCAAGTGCGCTTGCGCTGAGATTAGATCGCGGGGACCATAATTATGACGAACCAATTAGCTCACTTCGTAAATGTCTCGCTAATCTGGATGGAGACGTTAGAAGGCGACTCTTCTGGATTGAAGATGCGTTAGTTCAGTCCGTTCATGAAATCGATGACTCCTGGAATAGGTTTGCAGAAATCACAATTCATGGTGGAACGGGTCGGCTAATACCTGCGCGGGATATTAAATGGGTAATGAATGAGCTTGGCAATAAGAGTCGTAGCGTAACTGAGCGTGCGGTGGTTTTAGAAGCAGCAATTTATTTGCATTCGGATAGTAATACAGACAAAGCGTACATTGAGGACCTTAGGCCAATCATCGCAGATGAACCTTCACTTCTGCAAAGGCTTGAAGACGAGTTAGAGCCATCGAAATATGACTGTAAGCATATTGAGTGGGAAAATAAGCAGGCCGAACACAAGGAAAAAGAAGGGCAGAAAAGGGCAGGAAGTCGTGAGAGTTGGATTCAATTTCGGCAAAAAGTCACAGATAAGCCAGAAGAAGCTTTCTCTCCTGAAAAATATTGGAACACTGCTTGGAATCTTTGGCGTGCTATGAGTCGTTATGGTGATAGTAGTCGAATTTCTCGCTGGAATCGGCGCTTTCTTCATGAGTATTTTAATATAGAAACAGCGGATAAGCTTCGTGATGCAATGATGAAAATCTGGCGCGAAACTTGTCCTTCCTTGTCGAGTGAAAGGTCCGAAAATGAGCGCAATTCCATTCTTGCGCGTTGGCAACTTGGTCTTTCTGGTATTTATGCCGAAGCAGAAGATCCCGATTGGGCTACTAAATTAAATGATACTGAAGCGTGTTTGGCGGCGCGTTACGCTCGAATAGAAATTAACGGTTTCCCTCAATGGATGGAATCTCTCATATGTGCGCATCCCAATGCTGTGGATCAGGTGCTGGGTAATGAGCTGTCTTGGGAGCTGAATCAACCGCCAAGTAGTAATGGCCATTCGCATTTATTGCATGGTGTTGTTTGTGCGCCTGATAGAATTGGAAAAATGTTTCTGCCAAGACTTGAATCCTGGTTGGATGAAGAGGATGGCCTGAATGCTAGTCCCGAATTTGAAGCTGGAGTTGTACACAGAGTTCAGCAGGTTGCACGAGCTGTTCTTAATCATGGTGGCTCTGAAGAATTGCATAAGCTTCAAGCAGTAGCTCTGCAAAAACTTGAAAAACCAATTAGATTTTCGCTGAGGCTTGTTTGGCTGACTATCTTAATGCGGATTAGCCCCCATGCTGGTGTGGAACAACTGGAAAACGAGATAAAGACTATCGATCCATCTGAAAGATCAGAAGTTGTGACGTGGTTTTCCCACTTGTTTGGTGGTCGCCAGGGGGAGGTTAATCTAAACAGTGAGGGTTTTACTCCCTGTTTATTGTTACGATTAGTTCGCTTGGCCTATGCTCATGTTCGGATAGAAGATGATGCGTATCACGAAGGTAGCTATTCACCAGACACGAGAGACGAGGCTGAGTACGCAAGAAATCAAATAGTATCAGCACTATTCAATGCTAAAGGCGAGGAAGCCTGGGTCGCAAAACTTGAGATGGCTTCTGATCCTTTATGTGCCCATTTCAAAGACCGAATTATTGCCATCGCAGAAGAGAATTGGGTGCAAGAGATAGATTGCGATTCATTTGATGAAATTCAGGCAGTAGCTCTTGATCGAAATGGTGAGGCGCCAGCATCAACGAATGAGGCAATGTTTACGATCTTGAAAGACAGGCTGTATGATCTCGATGAACTGCTCCTGCGTGACGATTCACCGAGAGAGAGTTGGGCGGGAATATCACAGGAAAGGGTAATGCGTAGAGAAATCGCGCGTGCGTTGAATAATGCGTCCAACTCACTTTATCAAGTGGCTCAAGAGTCAGTGACTGCGGATGAAAAGGAAACCGATATTCGGTTGTGCTCAATTTCAACACGGCATGAAGCAGTGATAGAGCTGAAGTTAGGTGATGGACGTACAGCAACAGACTTGCGAGATACGATACAGAATCAGCTTGTCAAAAAATACATGGCTGCGGAATACAGAAAAGCAGGGGCATTACTGGTAACGCTTTCTAAAGATCGTGAGTGGCAACATCCTGATGACGGAAAGATGATCGATGCTGATGGTTTATTGGCTTTTTTGAAAGCTGAGGCTGTTAGAGTTGAGACTCTTATGGGAGGCACTGTCCGTATATATGTACATCTTTTAGATTTACGCCCTAGATTGCCTACAGAAGCTAACGCTAAATAGCACCATTAGCTACGCGTCGGGTAAGTTACTTTGCCAGAACTGGCATCTGTGTAGTATTGGCAGAATGAATCAGATAAATCGCTTTCATCGCCACTTATTTTTAAAAAGAATAAGGGGAAGGCTGAGCGGTATCATTCTGCGGTGGCCTTGAACCTGTGACTGAAGCCGGTTCACCGAGCGCACCACAGACGTATTTGATATGGGCCTGCCAGTGCCTGCATCAACAATATTCATACTGACTTTTGCTCTGGCGCAGCATATTGCGCCAGCAATGCTGGTGAATACATAGCATAACGGCCGCCTAACCGGTAAAGTGTCGGCCCTGATGAATACGTGCTAACCGCTGGCTTTCAGGGAGGAAGCCGAGTCATAACCCGAGGTATCCATGACCCTTAACAATAAAGTCACGCAACTCCTTAAGGCTGTTAGCGTGGTCGCCATTGCTCTTGTTTCTTTTTCCGTAAATGCCGACGATAAAGTCTACCGTCTGACTCTGGCCGAAACCTGGAATGCGAATACGCCGATTCTGGGTGATGCCAGCAAAAATATGGCTAAGCTGGCCAATGAAATGTCGAACGGTCGTCTGCAGATCCGCATTGATTCTGCCAACAAACACAAGTCTCCGTTTGGCGTGTTCGATATGGTGCGTTCCGGGCAGTATGATCTGGGCCATTCCAGCTCTTATTACTGGAAAGGCAAGGTGCCGAATACGCTGTATTTCTCCTCCATGCCGTTTGGCATGATGAGCACAGAGCAATACGCCTGGTTCTACCGCGGTGGTGGTATGGAACTGATGCAGGAGGTTTACAGCCCGTTCAATCTGTTGTCATTCCCCGGTGGTAATTCCGATATTCAGATGGGTGGCTGGTTTAAAAAAGAGATTAATTCTCTGGAAGACCTGAAAGGCCTGAAAATGCGTATTCCGGGGTTCGCCGGTGAAGTGTTTGCCCGTGTTGGTGCAAGCCCAACCAATATCGCACCCGGTGAAATGTACACCGCACTGGAGCGCGGCACGATTGATGCGCTGGAGTGGGTCGGCCCGGCCTTTGATCTGCGTATGGGCTTCCAGAATATCGCGCCGTTTTACTACACAGCATGGCATGAGCCGGGTTCTGAAACTCAGTTTCTGGTGAACAAGAAAAAATGGGAATCTCTGCCGGCGGATCTGCGTGCGATTCTGGAAACCGCCTTTCGCGTGGCTGCCTTCGATATGTACGTGCAGGCGATCGATGCCAACGCCAAAGCCTGGCAGCAGATGCTGCAGGAAAATCCGGACATTAAGGTGAAAACCTTCCCGGATGAAGTGATGAACGCCATGCGCGTAGCCAATCGTGAATTGCTGGCTGAAATGGCCGCTGATGATGAGCAGGCAAAACGCATTATCGAGTCTCAGGCGAGCTATCTGAAAACGGTTCGTGCATGGACCGATATTTCGACCAAAGCGTATCTGGATATCAGCGACAGCGAATAAAGCGCATGGGCCAGGGAATGGCCCGCTACCTGTTCTGTATTGGCCATCTCAGCTGGCCAGCGTCAATCAACACACCTCAGTCGGAATCCGTCCTGCCTTGCACATCCACCAATCCGGTGTAGGCTGATACTAATGCCTGTTACCGAGGAGGTGCCTGATGACCATCAGAATTGCCATTAACGGTTTTGGACGTATTGGCCGCAATATCCTGCGCGCTTTGTACGAGAACGGCTACCGCACAGACTCCGCAAATCCTCTTCAGGTCGTTGCCATCAACGACCTTGCTCCTACCGCAACCAATGCTCATCTGCTGCAGTATGACAGTGTTCATGGCCGTTTTGGCGGTGATGTACAGCACGATGACAACAGTCTGACGGTCAACGGTGACCGCATCGCCATCTGTGCCGTGCGTAACCCGGAAGAGCTGCCCTGGCGTGAGCAGAGGGTGGATATCGTGCTGGAATGCACCGGGCTGTTTACCAGTAAAGAAAAGGCATCCGCACACCTGCGTGCCGGAGCGCCACGGGTACTGGTGTCTGCACCGGCCAGCGGCGCCGACGCTACTGTGGTGTATGGGGTTAATCATGAGCTGCTGAATGCCAGTCAGCAGGTGGTATCGAATGCCTCCTGCACCACCAACTGTTTTGCACCAGTCGCTCAGATACTGCACCAGGCGCTGGGCATTGAAAACGGTCTGATGACCACGATTCACGCCTGGACCGGTGATCAGAAGCTGACGGATGTGTACCACGAGGATCTGTACCGCGCCCGCGCTGCAACGGAATCCATGATTCCGACCAAAACCGGCGCGGCGGTGGCGGTTGGTCTGGTATTACCGCAGCTGGCGGGCAAACTCGATGGCCTGGCGGTGCGGGTTCCGACCGCCAATGTATCCATGGTGGATTTGTCCTTTATTGCCGGACGTGACACCACAGCAGAGGAGGTTAACCGGCTGATGGCTGACGCTGCGGAGCATTCTGCGGTACTGGGTTACAACGACGCGCCGCTGGTCTCCATCGACTTCAATCACAACGCACTGTCCAGTGTGTTCGATGGCAACCATACCCGGGTATCCGGGCGTCTGGTGAAAGTGATGGCGTGGTACGACAACGAGTGGGGGTTTTCTAACCGGATGCTGGATACAGCAAGGAGCTGGTTCACTCAGCTGTGAATGCCGGAACTGCTCTCCGGCGCATTACAGACCGTCACAGCAGCGGGCCAACGGGCCGTATATGCTGGCCGTATATGCTGTGGAACGGCTTCAGCTTGCTGGCAGATGAGGCTTTGATTCCGGCTAACAGCGCCAGACTTTGGCTGATAACACTATTTCAGGACGAGAGGGTGGGATTTTCTCCATCTCGCCATTATTATAACGCCTGTCAATAGTTGTAAGTACGTCAGTACCAAAGGTGTTTTTCTAATGAAGCTTGAAATGGAAGTTCTGAATCTTGATGGATCAGTAACAAAAGATTCTGATGTCTCCAGATGTATTGAATATGTACAGGCAGGAAAAATCGTCATTATCAAAAAATACCTGCAGAACGCAGGGCTGATGAATGAGATAACGAACTATGTCTTCCGCTGCATCAGTAGTCTGTTTGGCAACGAAGCAGAGCAGAAGATTCAGTCCGACGGACTGGAAAAAATCCACAATCATCTGACACCCGAACAGGTGAAGGCTTTGTATCACGAAGTTCGTAAAGAACTTAAGAACAAGATGCCGGCGGTTACCGCATCGATGTTCCGTGAGTTTGGTGTTAATGAAGAGTTCTTCGTTCACGATGCATCAATCATTCGCCTGATGCTGCCTTACGCTGAGCAGAAGAAATATGAACACAACACCGAACTTGGTAAGTTGACGCTTCATGGTCCGCACCACGATTTCTATCAGAACGTGCCGCTGAATGCGATCAACACCTGGATTGCGTTGGGTAAGGTGCAGAAAGAAAACAGCATGTTTATTTACCCTGATTGCTGGGGACAGCGTATTCCTCAGGGTAAGGATGAAGCTGTCCGTAACGACCAGTATCTCGGTGATCCGATCGATTTTGCTATGGAAGAAGGTGATGCACTTATCTTCCACAGTAATCATATGCATGCGTCACGCCTGAACAGCACGGACGAAACCCGTGTGGTGCTGACAAACCGCATTACTTTGGGTAAACCTTTTTATCCTTACGAGAATAAACCGCATAAATATTTCTCCAGTAATGGGTTTAAGCCCATTGCAGATTATGAAGGTATTTTCTCAAAGTCCGGTTTTATTGGAACTCAGCAGCCGGTTGTCTCAAAGCTGCGTACCAAAGTGCTGAAGCTGAAATCCAAATGGGTTGGCGATACGCTGAGTTCTGATATGCCGCCAGTGGATGACCGCTCCCGTGCTGATCAGGGTTTTCTGGCTGAGGGAGAATTCAGCCAGCTGCAGGAAGGTCAGGTTCGTCCGCTAAACAAGGGAACCTGCATTACCCGGTTGAACGGTGAGTTGGTTAAATTCGGGCGCTATTGTCCTCATCAGGGGGCAGATCTGGCGCTCGGTTATATGGAAGACGGTCAGATTGTTTGCCCTCATCATGGCGCCAAATTTGATGTTAAAACCGGCGAAGCAAATTGCGATGGATTACGTCAGTTGATCGCAAAAGGCTGATCTTCTATTGCGAAGCATGGTGGATGGACAACTCAGATTAATGAGTTGTCCAGACAAGCTTAAACAGAATGGGCAGGACATTCATAATGTCCTGCCCATTTTTTATTGCTCGTTAGTTGTGTGGTTTTAACCGGCAGCTTCTGCCAGTTCAATTTGCACTAAGGCATCGAGTTTGCGCCGTACTTTGACCGCGGCAATATCCGATGGCAGTAACACCGGGTTGAGTTTAAACAGGTCGTTAGTGCCCATTTCTTTGTGGGCTGCATCCAGTGCAGGACCATCTTCGGTGACGAAGGCGTCGTGCATGGCTTTGATTTTCATTTCATTAAATTCGCCGTCTTCTTCCAGATGGTTGCGTCGGGTGGCGAAGAAGTAATGCGTCGTGGTTGCACTTTCCGGGGTGCAGATATGCAGATCATACTGGCCAACACAGTTACTCAGATCCAGTGGACCATCGTTCTGAGTGCAGCCAGTGGTGAGCTGAATATTGGTTGGTGCGCGCCAGGTGATTTCAATAAAGTGGCGGGCTGATGCATCTGGTTCCGGCAGGAACTGATTAAGAATCAACAGGGCGGGCGTCTGCTCCCATTCCCAGCGGGCGTAAACAGAGTCGTCTGTTTCTTTTATCTGTGGCACCTGAGGGGAAAGTTTGCCTCTGGTGGTAATGATTTCGCCGTGCAGGTGATCGATATGGCTGAGATCCATAACGTTATCGTTGATCAGTTCATAATTGCATTCACGGTGCATGTAGGTGTAGCCAACGCCATTGGGATGGCCATCCACCAGCGGGCCATATTCCGGAATGGCTTTATCGTCGGCTTTGGCCGCGTCACCCATCCAGATCCACAGAAAACCGTAACGTTCGACCAACGGAAATTGCTGAACTTTGGCGGCTTCCGGAATGTGCTGATTACCATGGGGGTTATGAGTGCACTGACCTTCGCAGTTAAATTTAAGACCATGGTAAGCACAGACAACCTCATCACCATCACGTTTACCCATCGACAGTGGAATAAAGCGGTGTGGGCAGCGGTCGCGCAGGGCAACCGGTGTTCCGTCTTTGCGACGGTAAATCATCACGGCGGTATCCAGTAATGTACGGCTGAACAGAGCTTCGCCTTCTACCTCACTGGCCAGGGCCGCAACGTACCAGATATTTTTTGGATAAGGCTGAGTTTGACTTGTTGTCATAAGGTTCTCTCTTGTTGTTGTTGTTTTAGTTGGTTGTTGTTTTATTTAGTTGTTGATTTATGGAAAAGCAGGCTGAATCACTCAGCCGATTAATGGCAACAGAACAGAAACGGCTCCGTTCTGCCGGCCGGAAACGTTAAATATCCAGCACCAGCCGGTGGCTTTTGGCACGTGAGCAGCAGGGTGTGAATTGCCGGTTGCTGGATTTTTCTGCATCGGTCTGGAAGTAGTCGTTGTGCTCTGGAGTACCATCCAGAACGGGTGTCAGGCAGGAACCACAGATTCCCTGTTCACAGGACACGCTGACATCCAGTCCGGCCGCGCGCATAGCATTTGCAGCACTTTGCCCGGCGGCAACAGGTATTACCTGACCGCTGCTGGCGACGACGATTTCAAAGTCTGCAGCTGTTGTATCTGGCGTTGTATCTGTTAATTCAGTGCTTCCGTTTTCTGTCTTCGTGCCGTGACTGTCCGGCGCGGAAAACTGTTCAAAATGGATCTGGTCGTTATGCCAGCCCGCTTCAGCCGCGCTTTCGCGGACAAACTGAATAAAGCCCGCCGGACCACAGATAAATACGCGTTTGGCGCTGCCATTCTGTTGTGGCTCAGCCAGTACCGCAGGCAGGTCGAGCAGGGCGCTGTGTTCATCGTCATCAAGATGCAGGTGAACGCGATCACTCCACGGGCTTTGCTCCAGTTCAGGCAAAAATGCGGCGCGGGCGCGATTACGGGCGCAGTAGTGGAATTCAAAGGATGCGTTCTGTCTTGCCAGTGTGGAGGCCATAGACATCATTGGCGTAACGCCAATGCCACCGGCCAGCAGAATGCTGTGGGAGGCTTCACGCAGGGGAAATAAATTGCGCGGTGCGCTTATCTGCAGAGGGTAGCCTTCGCGCAGATCATTATGCACGCTGAGCGAGCCGCCGCGGCTGTTCGGATCGAGCAGAATGCCGAGCTGGTAATGGTGTGTATCGGCTGGGTCGCTGCACAGTGAATACTGGCGGATCAGGCCGCAGGGTAAGTGAAGATCAATATGGGCACCGGCTTCAAAGGCTGGCAGGGGCGTGTTGTCTGAGCTGGTCAGCGTCAGGCCAATAATGTCGTCGGCCAGACGTTCGCGCCGGGCGATCTGCACCTGAAAGAGTGACGGACCTGTCATGGTCTGCTCCTTATTGTTTTCTTATTGTTGTTTTTTATTCCGTGCAGCTCTGTTCTGATACGCAGCGTCAGGAATGTGTCTGAACCGTATTGCAGCCGCTGTGCCAATCTTTGTGTTTTTCTAAGTCGCTGAAAATATTAGGTTTTCTTAATACCTTTAAGGTGTCGGGGTATTGCGATTTCGGTATTTGAAGAGATGCTGGTTTTGTGAAATAAAGAAAATTCAGCAAATAATAAAAATAATCCGGAGCTTCTTATGAAGGATGCAGTCCATCGTCACCATCCTTGTTTTCAACACACGGTTGAGGATGCCATCGACAATAAAGTGCTGGCCGATGGTCTGCGCTTCGCCCCAGACAGCGGTGTTATTCACTGCTTTGATCAGCGCATGCTGCTGATGCATGCGTTTTCCGTTGCCAGTCTGAGGCGCGAGCTGATTGAGCGCCTGGGGCTGGATAAAGCCCGTGAAATGTTCACCCGTCTGGGTTATCAGCAGGGTGTGGAAGATGCCCGTTCTCTGGTTGAGCATCAGGGCGGAGATGTCCATGAAATTCTGGCGCTGTTACCGCGCCTGCGGGAAATGCAGGGCTTTGTGCATAACAGAGCGGTAGACCGTATGCAGCTGAATACCGAGACGGGCGAGTTTTATGCGGACTATCACTGGCAATCGTCCTGGGAAGCGGATGCGCATCTGAAACATGTTGGTATCAGCGGTACGCCGGCCTGCTGGATGATGGTTGGCTATGCCACGGGTGCCACCACCGCGTTAATGGGAAGGCCCATCGTCTGGCGGGAAGTGGAGTGTATGGCCATGGGACATTCGCGCTGCCGGGTGATCGCCCAGCCGTTGGAAGACTGTGATGACGCCGATGGTCATCTGGATTTTCTGCAGATTGAAGAATTTGTATCCGCGCCGCGTAAATATCAGCGCCCGGCGGCACGCCCAATTCAACTGGATGAGGCGGCAGAGGAATTTCCTGATCTGGTAGGGGCTTCAGCCAGTTTTAATGCCGCTGTGCATTTGTTAAAACGCGTCGCACCGACCGATGCCACGGTATTGCTGAAAGGTGAAAGCGGTGTGGGCAAGGAACGTTTTTGCAAAACCCTGCACAGTATTGGTCCGCGCAGCCAGCGGGAAATGATTTCAGTAAACTGCGCAGCGATTCCGGCTGAGTTGGTTGAAGCGGAATTATTCGGCGTGGAAAAGGGCGCTTTTACCGGTGCGACAGCCTCCCGTCCCGGACGCTTTGAGCGGGCCCATGGCGGTACGCTGTTCCTCGATGAGGTCGCCAGTCTGCCGTTGCACGCTCAGGGTAAACTGTTACGTGTATTGCAGGAAGGCGAAGTCGAGCGGGTTGGCGGCACCAGCGTTATTCCTGTCGATGTACGCATTGTAGCTGCCGCTAATCGTGATCTGCGTGAGGAAGTAAAAGCCGGGCGCTTTCGCGAGGATTTATTTTTTCGGCTGAATGTATTTCCGATTGAAATTCCGCCATTAAGAGAACGGCGTGATGATATTCCACTGTTGGTGAATGTCTTTGTCAGACGCTATGCCAACCGCTTTAACCGACACGTTAAAGGACTGACCCGGCGCGCGAACGAAGCGCTATGGGCATATCATTGGCCGGGCAATGTGCGCGAGCTGGAAAACATTATTGAACGTGCGGTGATCCTGATGGACGACGATTCAAATCTCGACAGTCAGCATCTGTTCAGTGGCGGCGAGCAGCTGCGTGACAGCCTGTTCCGTGTTGGTACGGATGGCGAACTGCATCGCACAGTTCCGGGTTCTGATGATAAACCAGCGGAGTTGAATTCTGATTCAGTTGTATTGCCAGGGCGCAAAATAGCGGGCTCTGAGCAAGCAGATGAAATTCCGTCACAGGACAGGGAGAGCATGCTGCAACATCTGCTTTCCTCGGTGGGTTCTCTGGACGATATGGAAACCATGGCATTGGATTATGCGCTGGCGCAGTGTAACGGTAATGTTTCCGCCGCGGCCCGTATGCTCAAGATGCGCCGGGCACAGTTTGAATACCGCCTGAAGAAACGACAGGGAAAGTAAAATAAAAAAAACAGAAATTATGTAAAGCCGGAAAAATAAAAAGCCCGCAGATAATGCGGGCTTTTTATTAGTTTTTTGCCTGTTCTTTATGGACTTATTTATGGCTTAGTGCATGCGCGTTTTACCATTCAACGCACACTTTACCGAAGTGTTTGCCGCTCTGCTGATGTGCGAAGGCTGCAGCCAGCTCAGCAAATGGCAGGGTGCTGTCGATAACCGGGCGGATAGCGGTTTGTTCCAGTGCAGCGATGAAATCCTGCTGGTCACGACGGCTGGCAACGATCAGCCCCTGCAGACGCGCCTGTTTGGCCATTAACGCTGCG
>MDSZ01217077.1_pt1 | contig 29461 bp, 25 predicted proteins | sample 811201 | NCBI WGS metagenome assembly MDSZ01 (sample SAMN05326647, study PRJNA326480) | marine metagenome | isolation source: seawater | place: Indian Ocean: North | collected 2010 | reverse complement strand
TTTCAAAATTTTTTTCCCTGCACTACCATTACCATACAAAACATTTTTTTTAAAAAATTTTTTTTTTGAAAGATATTTTTTTGCAGCTTTTTCAATCTCAAAACTATTATAATTTACATCTACAATATTTTTTCCTCTTTCCCTATTTTTTTGTCTATCACCAATATTAATTACATTAATGCCCATATATGAGCTTTCTCTTATACCTACACTCGAGTTTCCAATTAGTATATGACTATTATAACATAATTTAATAAAATCCTCAGGTGAAAAGTTTTTGAAAAAATGTAATTTTAATTTTTTATTTCTTTCTCTAAACAATCTAAGTTTTTTACTTATTGTATCTGAACCAACATCAATATTAGGCCACATCCAGACTGTTTGGATATTTAATCTTTTAATAGCTTTAATTGTTTCATTAATTTGAAAAGATGAATTTTCATAACTAGTTGTGACTGGGTGTTGCATTACAACTAGATATTTTTTTTTAAAATTAATATTACTTCCAATTCCTTTATATTTTTTTATTGGATCAAAATCTAATTTTAAGTTTTTTAAATTTTTAATAAGGTCTATTGAGGGACATCCTGTAACAAAAACTTTATTTTTTTCCTCTCCCATTTTGATTAAATTTTTTTTAGCTTGAAAAGTTGAAACAAAATGCAGATCAGCTAACTTGGTGATACTGTGTCTCACTTTTTCATCGATCGAACCAGAAATTTCACCACCTTGTATATGTCCCAAAGGTATATTTAGATAAGCAGCAGTTATAGCAGTTGCCAAAGTTTCAAATCTATCCGCTATTGTTATTACAATATCTGGCTTAATTTCTTTAAATAAAACGGAAAGATCGATCATATTTAATGCAGTAGTTTTTACTTGGTTGCTCAAACTTATGCCTTCCAGAGAAGTAAATGATTTATGATAAATTTTTAAATTATCTTTTTTTAAAATTTTTGTGATGTCACCAAATTTTTCTAAAACTGAAGACGAATTTAAAATAATATAAAGTTTATTTTTTTTACTCTTATTTGCCTCATTAAGAAAAGATTTAATTCTTGCATAACTAGCCCTAGCGGTAATGATTACAGCGATCTTTTTAACCATGTTTTTTTTTTAAATGCTTAAATTTTAAAAAAGTATTTTTTTTCATATTCTTTATAAGTTTTTTTCCTATTACTTTATTAATATTTTCTACATTAATACCAATATTAGGTTTTTTTAAGTCCAAATCAGATAATTTGATAATGTGGTTCTTATTTAGGTCTTTATTTAAAACAATAGATTTTGTAAATATTTTTCTGTGTTTTGTTAAAACTCTATCGTGTTCATTTTTATTTACCGGATTATTTATTATTTTAGTAATATAATCTCTTCCTTTAACCAATTCACCTATTTCTTGAAAAGTTAAAGATGATGAGCTGTCAGGACTAAAATGATTTTTTGAATAAGTTACGTGCACTTCTATAAAATCTGCATTTAATGAAATAGCAGCTAGGCTTGAAAACAAATTACCAGAGTGATCAGACAACCCAGTCAAACATTTGTATTTTTTGTTAAATAACTCAATATTGTTCAGGCCTAAATCTCTTGCATCACACGGATATTTTGATGTACACTGCAAAAGACAAAATTTTATTCTTTTCCGTTTAAATAGTTTTACGATTTTATCTATTTCTTTAAAGTTACTCATACCTGTTGAGATTAACACGGGTTTTTTTGATTTTAATAATTCATTGATCAAAAAAGGATTATTTATTTCACCAGAAGCTAATTTGAAATATTTTACACCAATCTTATTTAATACATTTACTGCTTTTTTTGAAAATGGAGAACTTAAAAATTCAATATTATATTTTTCACAATGTTTTTTTAATTGCATCCATTGTTTTGGAGAAAATTCCATTCTTTTCCAATAATCATATCTAGTTTTATCTTTTTTAGAAAATTTGATACGCCACGGTTCTTTTAATGTACTTTCTTCTTCAGCATAATGTGTTTGGAATTTTATTGCATCAACTTTTGTCTTAGCTAATTTCTTTATAATATTGTGTGCATTTTTAATTTTCCCATCGTGCAATTGTCCAACCTCAGCAATAATTTTGCAATTGTTTTTTTTAAAATTAAATAAATTCATCAAATTTTTAAAAGCTTCTTTGCTAATATTAAATCTTTTTTGTTATCTATATTAACAAAATTAGATGAGGTTTTATATCCATATATGTTTTTACCAAGAATTTTCTCTTTTTTAAGTACATTGTTTCTTTTAAATATATATACCATACCGTTTGGGATATACACTTCGGGAAATTCCTGCCTTGAAGGAGTATCTGATTTTGTTCTATAATTAATTAATTTTTTTAACTTTCTATTTTGGATGATGAACGTTTTAAAGGGATTTGGTTCCTCAAATTTAGAAATTGTTATTAAAGAGTCAAATTTCTTGTAATTTTTTAAAAAAAAATTAATTGATTTGTCAATAATTCTATTTTTTCTTAATGGAGAAGTAGGTTGAAGTAAAACAATAATTTCATATTTTTTTTTCTTTATTTTTTCAATTCTTTGGAGCTCATATCTCAAAGTTTTATCAATAGTGGATTTATCTGATGCTAAATATTTTGGCCTTAACGAAAAGTTTTTTATGTTATATTTCTTTGATATTTTTTTTATATTTAAAGAATCACTAGAAACAACTAAATCGTTTATAATTTTACTTTTTTTTGCCTCAGATATTGTGTAAAAAATTAAAGGCCTATTGTGAATTAATTTAATATTTTTATTCACAATACCTTTTGAGTTTTTTCTAGCTGGAATGATGCACAAAATATTCATAATTAAAATTTATATAATGCAAAAAATTCATTATTATAAAGCTTATCAGCTCCCTCAAGGTCCATATTTTCAGTTATAATATATCGATATAATGGGTATCTTTTTTTTATTCTCATTAATGTAGATATATCAACTTTATTAAAATTTTGTCTGATAAAACTATAGTTTAGACCGGATTGCTTATTTGGCATGTTATTGTAATTTGTATTCAATAGTAATTCCATTCTATTATTAACTTCATAAAAAAATTTTTTATTTCCCATACCAAAATTTCCATCTGGATGTTCTACAAAAAAAATATAATGATCCTTGAATATTCCCCTAGTCTTAAACATATTTGGGGGCAAGATTATTCCGCTTTTTGGTGGAACTAAATTTTTTATATCTTTTATAAAATTAATAGTGTCAAATTTTTCATTATAATTTACGAAGTTGTATAAACCATAATTTGAGTTCAATTTTTTAATTTTAAAAATATTGTTTTCGTTAGGATATAAGCTTACTATATCTTCATTAGTATCAGAATGTGATGAAATAAAATTAAAATTTTTGTTCTTATTAACCAGCCAATCCTCATAAAATTTACTATCATTATTAAAGGCATACAAATAAAATCTAGACAACTCTTTATAATTTTTAGTTAATCCAAAAGTTGTAAGTAATACTATTGTAAAATAAAAAATAATTACAAAAGAATTACTTATAATTTTTGTTTTAAAAAAATCAATTTTTATAATAAGTTTGCCACACATTAATAAAACTGGAATAAATGAATAACCTAATAATTTCCAGCCTGGTTGAGAATTTATAATTAAATTATTAATAAAACCTATACCAATATAAAGGTTAATATATTCAACTATTCCAATTAAGATAAAAATTATTACTGGAGATAAAGAAAGAAAAGATAATTTATCATATTCATAAATCTTTAGATAAATAATATTCAACATAAAAATAAAAAATGAGATTACAAAAACACTTTTAAATCTATATGTTATTTGCCAAAGTATAGAAAAATCATCAGCCTCATCCTTGATCATAGAGTTATAATAAAAATTTTTTGAAAAATCATGAAATTTAACAATTTCAAAATTGTAAATTTGTACGAGTTTTACCGAAATACCTAATAAAATAAGCAAGATGTAAGTAAGAAAAATATTTCTCCATTCTTTTTGATTTTTTAAAAACATAAAAGTGTAAAATAAAAGAAAGATACCTGAAGATATTAAGTTCGAATTTGGATGTGTAAAGAAATTTAAAAAAATTATAAAATTACAAGCATAGTACTTATTTTTTAAAAAAAAATATATTGATAATATAAAGAGTAAACCAAATATCTGTCTTACTGTAAATTCATTTAAAATATCAATATTCATCATCATAAGATTTATTATGTCTGCTAAAGATTGAAGATCAAAATATAAAAAAACTGCTAATAGAATTTTTATAAATATAAATGAGGAAACAATAATTAAAGATATAACTTTGTTATTTAAAAATGAATTTATTATTAAAAAAAAATATTTAAAAAAATAAGATTAAATAATATTGATGAAATTGTATAAAAAAATAAATCTTTTAATATAAAATCTATTATCAAATAAATTGGTGTTTTTATGAAATAAATAATCTCATTTAATTTATCCATCTTTATTTGATCGTTATTTAAATGAGCTACCAAGTAATGCGTTGGGTCAGGTATTGGAGTAAAAGATATAAATAGATAATAAGATAAAACCAGTAGATTTAAGATAATTAGATAATCAAAATTTTTATCAAAATTGAATTTTTCAAGTATTTTTTTCATTTATTAAAGTTAAATTATAAAATAGGTTGATTTATTTTATTTTAAATTTAAATGCCAGAAAATAATATGGAGATTTTGGATTTTAATATCATTAGGTAATTAACTTTGAATACTAATATTGATTATTAAGTAAATACTAGTAATTATGCAATCTAGTAAAAATTACAGTAAAAAAAAATGTTTAATAAATTTTTCTCAATTTTATTTTTTATTTTCTCTTTATTGATTAATATTTACAGTTTTTACAAGTTTAGTTTTAGCAATGAACAGTACTCAGAAATTCACAGCTACTATTTAAAATATATTTATTTTTCACTTTTTTTACTCTTATTATCTATTTTATTCTTTTTCATGAATAAAGAAATTAAAAGGTATTTTCAAATTGTGTTTTTTTCACTAATTCTAGGAGCATATTCATTCGAAGTATATTTATATTTAAATATAAATTATTTTAATCTTGCGTTCAAAGAATATGAAAAAAAAACAAATTTAAAATATGATACTAGATCGAGAAAACAAGTCTATGATGATCTAAAAAAAGATAACAAGAATATAACAGTAGTTAGTGGACCTACCTATCAACTTACATTAGATAACTTAGAAAATTTTTTCTTATCAGGCGTTTCAGATAGACAAACGATTCATTGCAATGAAAATGGATATTATACTGTGTATAATAGTGATAGATATGGATTTAATAATAATGACGAAATTTGGGATGAGGAAAAAATTGATTATATTTTAATTGGAGACTCATTTACCCATGGAGCTTGTGTTAATAGACCAGACAATATTTCATCTATTTTAAGTAATACAAAAAATAAAAAAGTACTCAATCTAGGTTATGGTGGTACTGGTCCTTTAATACAGTATGCTACTTTAAAAGAATATTTTCCTGGTAATACTGAAAAAATAATTTGGGTTTATTTTGAGGGAAATGATATTTCTGGGTTAAAAGAAGAGTTAAAAAATCCGATATTGAATAAATATATTACAGATTTAAATTTCACACAAAATTTAAAATATAAAAATTTAGAAAAAGATAAATGGCTGAAATCAATAATTAAGAAAAGTTATGTTAAAGGAAGTAAAATCAAAGATTTAAAAAATTTTTTAAAACTTCATAATTTGAGATCTCAATTAATAACTCAACCGCTCATTTTCCCAAAAGTAGACGCAAATTATGAAAATATTTTGAAAAAAATGATCAATTTTGCAAATCAAAAAAATGCAGAATTATACATAGTGTATATTCCTGAAGTACTTTGGTACACTTCAAATTTTGATTTCAAAGAAAATCACAAATCATTTATAAAATTAGTTAATTCTTACAATGTTAATTTGATTGATGTACATAGTGATTTAATGTTAAAAATACCTGATCCTTTAAATTTATATCCACCTTTTAAATCTAGACAACATTTTAGTCCCTATGGATATAAAAAGATTGCAGAGTTAATAGGCGATAATTTATAAAACTTTAATTTAAGCTTTATTACTGGTAAATTATGTTTATTAGTAGCCAAAAAAACACATTAATGAAATATATTAGAGAGATAGACGGTTTAAGAGGACTAGCCGTAATATTAATTATTCTATCACATTTTCCATTTTTAAATTTTCAAAGTGGAGGTGTTAATATTTTTTTTGTCATTAGCGGCTATTTAATTACAGGTATATTACTCAAAAATGACTCCATTAATTTAAAAAATTTTTATTTTAAAAGATTTAAAAGTTTATACCCTCAATTATTTTTAGTTAGTTTATTCATAATAGTAATATATACCTTTTTTAGTGATCTTGATGACGCAAAATATATTTTTAGGTACTTTATTACATCTGTTATACCAGTTATAAATTTATATTTAATTAAAATTGAGGATGTTTACAGTATTCAGAACAATATTAATCCTTTTTTGCACTTATGGGCTTTTGCAGTAATAATTCAATTTTACATATTTTACGGAATTTATTTAAAAATATTATTTTTTTTAAAAGAAAAATTTAAACTAAAAAAAAAAAAATTATTCATAATTTTATTATTATCAACAATTTTTTTTTTTATAGTCAATTATCTAAACAATTTCATTCACACTAGCTGGGATTATTCTACTCATTTTTACTCACCATTAAGTAGATTTTGGCAATTTTTTTGTGGTTGTTCTCTTTATTTTTTCTTGAGCATGAAAATCACGAATGAATTCAAAAAAACACTGATGATTTTAGGAATTACTATTATTATTTTTTGGCAATTTGGGTTGTTTAATGATTATAAAGTTACAAGTATTTTTTTAACATTGTCAACTGTCTTAATCATTTATTCAACATCTAATAAATTTGTTTTGAATTTAATGCTGTCTTCCAAGGGATTAGTTTATTTTGGCAAGCTTTCTTATCCATTATATTTAATTCACATACCAATGATATTTTTATTTGAAATTTTTATGAATAATAACTTTATAATTTTAATTTTATCATTATTAAGCACATACATACTATCCCTATTTTTATTTAGAATACAAAATTCTAATTTTTTAAAAATAACTTTTGATTTAATTTACGAAAGATCAAGAATAATTATTTTGACATTAATTTTAATAATACCTTTTAGTTTTACATTATATATTGTTAACTTAGATAGATTTAAAATCTTTGAAAAAAATATTATGAATGTGATTTTAAAGTTTAATAATTTTGAAAAAAAAAATATTGATTTTGTTGCCAAATATGGTGATTCATATCATGAAGTTTATAGCAAAGTAAAAGGTAAATATAAAAACGATTGTATAAATAATGTTAATCCATTCGAGAATTGTAAATTTATCTCAAAAGGTTCAAAAAAAAATATTATTTTGACTGGAGGATCTATACAATCAGCACTTGGTTTCTCAATAAAACAATCTTCAGCAGAGATGGGTTATAATTATTATCAATTAACTAATTCTGCTTGTTTTTATGCACCAAATTTTCAGTTATATTTTCCAGCTACAAAAAAAATAAGTAATTTTTGTAATAAAGATTTTCATGAAAAAACAACTAAACTTATTTTAGATTTAGATAATAGTATCACAGTCATCGGAGCACACTGGTCACAAGCTTTTAATTTTGATTGTTATCAGAGTGTTAAGTTTGGAATGGCAAAATGTAATTTTCCTTATAAGTATATAAGCGAAAATAATATTAGTTTTAAAACTTCATTGAAAAACTCTCTACTTGAACTCTTAAATAAAGGTGAGAAAATTATATTAATCTACCCTTTACCAGAAATTGGTTTTAATGTAATTAGACAATTAAAAAAAAATTTATATAAAGACAATCACCTTGATTTTACATTACCTTTTGACATCTATAAAAATAGAACTAAAGAAATTTATGCTGTTTTAGATAGTATTGAACACGACAATATTTTTAGAATATACCCACATGAATTGTTTTGTAATAATATAGTTTCAGATAAGTGTGTTGTAAAAGATAAGGATAAAATCTTTTTTTCAGATAGTATACACCCTTCTCTCGAGGGCTCTAGAATGATAAATAATTTAATAGTTAAAAAAATACAAGAAATTGAGAGTATATCTGACATGCAATAACAATTTATTTTAAATAATGAATTTTTTGTTATTTAATTTTTTTAAACTCTTGTTTTTCTTAAATATCTCAAATATTTAACATTAATAAATGTATTTTTTTACAATAATCAATAATGTTTATTTAATATTAAAAATCTTAAGACAGAAAAAAATACTTTTAAGCAAATTTCTTTTATTTATTGTGTCTATATTAGAACTTATTAGTATTTCTTTTGTAATACCAGTTTTTGATATTCTAACAGGTAAAGACAATGTTTTAATAGAAAATTTTCTATCAAAATATTCTAATATTGAAATTATTATATTTATTATAATATTATTAATTTTATTTTTTTTTTTAAAATCTTTTTTAATCAGCCTTATAAATTATAATGTTTATAAACTTTGTTTTAAATGCCAAGAAAATTTATCATTAAAACTTTTTGGAACATTTTTAAATCAAGATTATGACTTTCATGTAAATAGAAACTCTGCAGACCTAATAAGAACCATTGCAACAGAAAGTCGATTATTTGCATTCATTTTAATGCATTATTTTAGTTTTTTTTCAGAAATTTTCGTACTTATTTTAATAATGTTTTTTTTATTTTATCTTTATCCTGTAGCAACAATTTCTTCTTTTGTAATTTCAATACTTTTACTAATAATATTTTATAAACTGATTAAAACAAAATCCTTAAAACTTAGTGAAAAAAAAGTTTTTAATGAAGAGTTATATTTGAAATATGCCCAAGAAGCTTTTGGAAATATTAAAACTATTAAAATGCATTTAAAAGAAAATTTTTTTATTAACAGATTTTTTGAAAAAATTCATATCAGCTCTAAAGCAACGTTATTACAAAACTTTTATTCTTCACTCCCAAGAATGTGGATTGAATTTTTTGCAATTATTACCTTGATATCTGCAATTTCTGTTCATATTCTTTATTCAAAGCTCCCAATCGAAGAGTCTCTAGCAATCATAGCAATTTATGCAGCAGCATCGTTTAAAATTATTCCTTCTACTACCAAAATGATGTTCATAATTCAGTTTATGTTTAATTCTTCAGCAAGTGTGAATTTAATACACAGAGAATTAAAGAATTTAAAAAGTTATAATCAAAAAAACAATGAGGAAGAAACTAAAAATGAAAAACTTGTTTTCAATGAAAAATTTGAAATTAATAATATAAATTTTAAATTTGAGGGACGTAATGAAAATCTATTTGAAAATCTCTCTCTAATAATTAAAAAGAATGAATTTGTTGGTTTAAGAGGCCCTAGTGGTACTGGTAAAAGTACCCTAGTAGACATTTTTTGTGGTATCCGAAAACCTTTGAGAGGAAATTTAAAAATAGATGGAAAAAATATTTATTCAAATATTGAAGAGTGGAGAAAAAAAATTGCTTTGGTAAGTCAAGATACGACTTTAATAGATGAAAGCCTGAAAAAAAATATTATTTTTGGTGAGGATGAAAACTTGATAAATAAAGATCAATTAAATTCAGTTATTGAATGGTCAGATTTAGGGGATTTTGTTAAAAGTTTGCCTAATGGACTTGACTCAAATATTGGGGAAAAAGGTCTAAAAATATCAGGTGGTCAAATTCAAAGGATAGGAATAGCAAGAGCACTTTATTTAAATCCAGAGTTTTTGTTATTAGATGAGCCAACGAGTTCATTAGACAATGTCTCTGAAATGCAAATTTATGAAACAATCAAAAATTTAAGAAATAAAGTTACAATTTTAATTATATCGCATAAAGAAAATATAAGTAAGATATGTGATAAAGTATATAAATTAGACAATAAAAAATTGATAATAGAAAATTAGTATTTTTTATAATTGAAAAATTTAATGGTTTAGATATATAACTTTTATTTTTAACTAAAATTCAAATTAATTTTTTTTAATTATAACAATTAAATTTTTACCAATCTTATTTAATAACAACTTATCTAAAATTATAGACAATGGTATAAATATTCTGTCCCAAATAAAAATTAGTGTTTTGTTTGGTTTATCTGAATTGATAAAAATATTAAATAATTTATATATTAAAAATCCAAAGCTATCGATATAAAACATTTTTTCAATTTTTGAATTTTTTAATTCAAATTTTTTAAAATCTTTTTTTTCATATCTTCTATAATGACCAATAGATTTATCAAAATTTGAATAAAGACTCATGAAAGAAGGCACACATATTACTAAATATCCATTTTTTTTTATAAGTGATAAATTTTTTAAAATTTCAGCATAATCGTCTTTGATATGTTCTAAAACCTGAAAATGGAGTATTACATCAAACAATTCATTATCAATATTGTCAATAGTACCATTTAAGACCTTTGTTTTATTATTATTTACAAACTTTTTTTCTAAATAATCTGCAAAATCTGTATCAGGCTCCAATAAAGTTAATTGATCACACCTATCAACGATAATTTCAGAAAAAGAACCTATACCTGCGCCGACTTCAAGAACATTTTTGTCCTTTAAAATGTGAGTAACTTTACTTAATACATATTTTCTCCAAAATTTTGCTATTGAGAAATTTTCTAATTCTTCACCAATATATTTCATTGAGTATTTTTTTAATTTTTAAGAAATCTTATATATATATTAGCACAAAATTAAACTATTAAGTAAAATAAATATAAATTAACATAATATTTTTAAGTGAAAAAAATAATTTTTTGTACGAAATATGGATTAGACCAAAATAATTCTGCGGGTGGAAATGTACTTAGAATTAAAAGTTCAATCAATGCATTGTCAAAATTTAATAAAGTAACAATAGTCTCAAGAAATTTTAGATTTCATAATTTTAAAAAGATAAGTTTTTTTAAAAAAAATATCAATTTTCTTTTTGCACCTAGCTCAAAAAAAAAACATAATAAAAATTTTTTGACACCATTAATTTGGAGATTTAATGAAATTACTTTTTTGAAAAAAGATGCTGAATTTTTAATTGATCAGTATTACAAAAAAAAAGCTGAATATTTATGGATTAGTTATGCCAGTAATACTTACAATTTGATTAAAACTATAAAAAAAATTGATAAAAAAATAAAAATTATATCTGATACAGACTCAGTATTTTATAAGTTTATAGAAAGAGAAAGACCTTATTTGGGATTATTAAAAAAAGTTCTGAACTTAATAAAAACAAAATATTATAAAAATATCGAAAAAAAAATTATTGAAATTTCAGATATTACAACTTGTGTTTCTGATTATGATAGAAAAATTTTTGAAAAATTTAAATTGAATAAAAAAATTTATATTTTTAGGAATGTTGTGGATATACCAAATGTAAAATCTACAAAAAAAAACAATAAATTCACCGTAATTCTTAGCGGTACATTTGGTTCACCAAATTCTCCAATGAATGTATCTACCAATTGGTTTTTAAATGAAATATATCCTCTAATTAAATATAAGATAGAAAATTTAAAGATTTTTATATTGGGCCAAAATTCAGAAAAATACTTTAAAAAAATGGAGAATAATCAAATTACTGTGACAGGGTGGGTTAGGGATATTAAAGCTTATTTTACAAAATCAAATCTCGCAATAGTGCCGTTGAAATACGAGTCTGGTACAAGATTTAAAATTTTAGAAGCTGGATCATTTAAAATACCTATAATTTCAACATACTTAGGTGCTGAGGGATTAAAAGTAAAAGATAATCATGATATTCTACTCGAGGATGATCCAAAAAAATTTGCTAAAAAAATATTTAATTTATATAAAGGCAAAAAATTAAGAAATAAATTAGCTAATAATAATTATAAACTAATTTTAAGAGAGTATACAATTAAAAGTCTTATAAATGATGCTAAAAAAATTTTGAATTAAAATTTACAATTCTTTTTTTTTATATTTAAATCTTTTTAATTCCAAAAATATTTGAACAATTATCGATATAAACTTTTTGAGAAGAAATTATTAATATAAATTTTGCTACAGAAAAGATATTGTAATAAATAGATGTAATATTTTTTAGTTTTTATAAATTCAAAAAAACAAAAAAATTAATAATTTCGTAATATCCCATTTAAAAACCAGAATAGGAGGAAACAAAAATAAATCCTAAAACTATTTAAATTTGCAATTTATATTTTTTTTGTAGACAAAATACTTCACTTTTTCACTTTTATTAAAGATCAGCCTTTTTCTATTTGCAGTATCATAGCTAAATTCTGTAACTAAATTTTCAAAACATTGTGTAAAAAAATTCTCAAATATTTTTCCATTTCTATTTTTAAGAATTTGATCTTGAATTGGGAAATTTACAGAAAAGAAATATTTTACATCGTTATTATTTAAATGTTCTTTATATTTTTTGAGTTCATTTTCATTAGAAATATAACTTAATATCATAGTAGAGATTTCATAATTTTTTGAATAATAGTTTGGTAAGTCTATAAGTATAAATTTATTTTCCCCAACAATTTCGTTTATCTTTTTATTAACTGCATATCTAAAAATAAATTTCTTTTTATACTCTTCATCTTGTGAATTTAAAAAAGTTGTTGATAAAGATGTTGGAGCCAAAAATAACAAGGCCAATATTGTAAAAAAGTATTGTAAAAAAATAATTTTTTTTAAAAGATAAAATTTCTTCAAATCTGCTTCTAAAATTAATAAAAAAGATATCATTAATGGTAAAAAATAAAATCTTGGTGTGTTCTGAACTAGTAAAAAATTGAAAAGCAAAACAGATACTAAAAATAAGATTATTATTTTCAAATTTGGATTGTTAAATCTTTTTATAAAAAAAAGACTTAATATTCCAATTCCAAGACTATTATGTAATGAAGAGAAACTACCATTGAAAATATTTATAAATAGACTAAATGGAAAGATTACTGAGTTCCTCTTCCACTCCTTTAACTCTTCAGAAAACAATTCAAACATATTATTTGTATTTGCGTTTAAATAGCTATTTAAAAAAGGTGGGAAAGGGTTGTCGAAATATACAATCTTAAATATATAATGTGGAATTAAATAAATCACAAAAATACTTGTGCTACATAAAATTATAAATTTTGTTCTATTAAACTTTTGTCTATTAAAGATAAAAAAAATAAATAACAATAAAGAGGTTATTACAAAATTTAACTTAAAAGTACTTGCAACTAAAAATGAGGACAAAACAATGAAATATTCAAATTTTAAAAACTTTTTATTATATAAAATAAAAGTAAATGCCAAAAATTGAATAATAATTGGAATAAAAAAACTTTTTTGGGGTGTTAATATTATTGAAATAACTGGGGTCGATATAATTAATAATATAAATAATTCTGAATTAAATTTTTTTACGCTAAATTTTTCAAAAACAAATTTTATAAATAAAAGTAAAAAATAAGAGTTTAATAAAGTATTAAAATTACTTATCCCTAATATTTCGGGCAATATATTAAATATTTCATAGCTACCGACTAGCAGATAATGGGGATTATCATAAAAATAATTTACTTGAAATCCTGCTAATATTATTTTTGAAACTTTCGAGTGGTAAATTAGAGAGTCAGCATCACTTACAACACCTAGTGAACAGAGAAAAAAAATTATTAGAAATAAGTATATCCAAATATTTTTTATGCCAATTGTTAAAAAATTAAATATTGAATTTAATCTAAAATTAATTAATTTAATTGCTAGATTTAAATAAATAATAGCTATGATTAAAATCTTTAAGCTTTCTTTTTTTGAAAAAAAAAATTTGTAATCTAAAATTAAAATTATTTGAAATAATACTGAAACGAAACTTATAATTAAAAAGAATAATAAAATTTGGAAAAAATATTTTGAGAAGGAAATCTTAAAATATTTTATTAATTGGTTAGTTATTGTATGAAAAAAATATAATAAAATAAATGAGTTTAGAGTGGTTAATATTAAACTAAAATCACTCATTTCTTTTTAAATATGTAGGATTTGTAATCTCCATCTAAAAATTTATTTCCAAAAGCATTAAATATTTTATCCAAATAATAGTTATATTTATTAAATAAATTTATTAAACTTCTAGAGTTATAAAGCTTAACTGCATAATTGAGGTTACCAGCCCAAGGGGGAGTTTTTTGAATAGAATATTTTGTTGACTTTGACCTTAGAACTGGTTGTCTATCAATAATTATTACTTCGACATTAAGATCCAAGATTTCCTTTAGAATTTCCTCAAAATTTTTTAAATATTGTATAGAACTTCCAAATAAAAAATAATTTGGCTTCAGTCTTCTTAATTTTAAATATCTTTTCGTTTTTTTTAAATTTTCAAGAAACACAATATTATTGTCTTTGATTAATTTTTTACCTAATATACAAATATTTTTATTATCTATCACAATCCATTTAATATTATACATTTTTAAATAATTCATATTGTTTCTGTAAAAGTTTGCTAAAGAACCCCCAAAATCAACAACGCAATTTAATTTATGTTTGTTCAATAAATCTCTCATTATACTCAACAATTGTAAATTTTGATTTTTAGTATTTATTAATTCCCCATCTCTATCAATTAAAAAACTATTATTTTTAGAAATTTTGAATGCATTTGTGACCCTTTCAATAACTTTTTTTGAATCGTATTTTGTTAAATTTATTTTTATTTCTTCAAAGTTTTTATAATTTCCTTTGAAAGAGTAATACTGAAATGTGTCAGAGATCGTTTTGGTAACTTTTTTTGGAACAATTTTTTTAATTAGATATTTAAGGTTAAAATTCATTTAATAAAATATTATTTAAGTATATAAACCTAATATTGTAAATCATTATAATTTAGTTAAAAATAAAATAATGGAAATTATAAAAAAAAATAAAAAAATTTTAGCTATGATTTTAAGAAAAAACTACAAAAATAATGGTTTGGAATTCTTTACACCTCCAAGCTTTTCTCAACAAGTAGCTCTGATGACTTATAAAAAAGGCAAATTGATTAATTGTCATTATCATAAAAATATATCTAGAAAAACTCTTAGCACTCAAGAAGTTTTATTTATTAAATCTGGAAAATTAAAAGTTTTATTATTTGACAAAAACAAATTTTATTGTTCTAAAATAATTAGCTCAGGTGACTTAATTTTACTAGCTTCTGGAGGGCATGGTTTTAAAGTATTAAAAAAAACTGAAATAATAGAGGTAAAACAGGGGCCTTATAGTCCTAAAAATGATAAAATTGTTTTTAAATCAAAGAAATTACGTTGATCAATAAATTTTTATTTTTTTTTACAATTTTTTTTCTGCTGACTTCAAAAGTTTCTGCGGAATGGTTTCATAGTAATAAAAATTTCAATTCGACAAGATTGAGTGAATTAACTCAAATTACTAAGGATAACATTTCAAATTTAAAACAAGCCTGGATTTATAATTCTGGTTCGATTAAAGATAAAAATACTGTTCAAGCTACACCTATCTTTACAGGTAAATATTTAATTATATCCACATTAAGTGGAGAGCTACAGGCAATAAAACCTGATGATGGAAATTTAGTTTGGAAAATAAAACTTCCCCCGCCAGTAGGAAGAAGAGGTTTTTCTTTTAGTGACGGAATTATTTACGTTCCTACAAAAAAAGGAGTTGTCGCAATAAGTGAACAAGATGGAGTTATTAACATTAATATTGGAAAAAAAGGTTATTTTGGAAATGATATTTCTCTTGTACCGCCAATTATTCACAATGATAAAGTTTTTGTTGCTACACTTAACAATGGCATAAAAAGCTATAATTTAAAAGATGGAACTTTAAATTGGACTAGAGAAATCTCACCCAAAATAATTGCACCATCAGATGGAAAAATAAGAATATGGTCAGGATTTTCATTTGATGAAAAAACAAACACATTATTTGCAGTCACTTCAAATATGGGCGGTATCATAGGAAATGACAGATCAATAAATAAAGATGATTACTCGAGTAGTTTAATAGCAATTAATGCTAATAATGGAAAAATAGAATGGAGTTTTCAAGATGTTAAGAATGATTTATGGGATTTTGATATTGCAGGACCACCAATGATAACTGATATTTTTATTAAAGATGAAAAGAAAAGAGTAGTAATTGCTTTATCAAAAACTGGAAATGTTATAATATATGACATTAACAAAAAAAAACTTTTACACGATAACGCCTATAAATTAGTTAAAGTTCCTAAATCAGATGTTCCAAACGTTGTAACATCTTCTTTTCAAAAAATATTTATTAAACCTAAACCAATTTCAAAAGTCTATTTTAATCCCGATTATGATCTAAATATTACAGATATTGAAAATAAAGATTATTTTAAATTTAAACTTAGAAACACTAAATATGGTAATTTTTTACCACCTTCATTAAATAATGATATTATTACTTTTGGTTTACATGGTGGTCCATCTTGGCCAGGATTTTCACTTGCTGCAGATAAAAAAACTATAATAACAACTATTAATGAATATCCTTGGTTTATTAGATTATTTTATAGAGATAAAATTTTTTCAAAATTAAGTATTTACTCGAATAAATTCGACGACCTAATTAATAAGCCAAAGAATAAAAAATTAAAAGACTCAAGATGGGCTAATGACGAATTAAAAAGTAAATATGCAGATAAAATATATTCATTGTTACCAATACTAGGAAATAATGAAATTTATCAATCAAAATGTGCCTCATGTCATGGTGTTGCTGGTCAAGGATTAATTCAAAATGAGTCATTTGGTGATAAATATTACCCAGTTCTTGCTGGTATTACTTTAACTGATAAAGCTAAAAATATAGATGAATTAAAAGATTTAATATACGCACATAAATTTGAGAAAGATTACCTACAAATCACTCAATCAGAATTTGAGGAGTTGAAAAAATTTTTTTACAAACGGGATAAATTTTTGAAAAAGTTAAATCTCTTAGCAATAAACGGAAGATGGCAATTATTTTTGAATAAAAATAAACTTCCAGCTTCACCACCTCCATGGGGAAAAATTATCGCAGTTAATATTGAAACAGCAGAAAAAGTGTGGGAAATACCATTTGGAAAAATTAAACTATCGAATGGAAATATAGTGCAGGGTTTGCAAAATTTTGGAGGTATACTTAATACGGAAAGTAACATTTTTTTTGCAACAGGAGCAATAGATGAAAAAATTTATGCTTTTGACGCAAATGATGGAAAGGAAATATGGCAAGCGAGATTACCCGCTGCCGGATCAGCGCCTCCAATGACTTTTGAGTATAAAAATTGTCAATATTTAATAGTAAATGCAACTGGTGGAAGATTCTATGGTTTTAAAAAAAATCTAGATGCAACTGTTGCGTATAAACTAAACAATTGTAATTCTGATTAAAAAATTATTTATGAAAAATATTATAGTTCCAATTAATAGACCTAAAATAAATAAATCAAATAATCTGGAAATAATAAAAGCTCTAAAATTCAAATGGATTTCAGGAGATGGACCGGTAGTTGAAAAATTTGAAAATAAATTTAAAAAACTTATTGGAAGAAATTATGCGGTCGCTGTATCAAATGGAACATCTGCTATAGAAATAGCTTTAAACTCTTTAAATTTAAAAAAAGGTTCAAAAGTAATTGTACCAAACTTAACCATAGTATCCTGCTTAAATGCAATAATAAAAAATAACTATAAGCCAGTATTTGTAGACGTAAATATTGATGACTTCAATATTTGCATAGATGATCTTAAAAAAAAAATATCGAAAGATGTCAAAGCACTGATAATGGTACATACTTATGGGTTAGCTGCAAATATCAAAGAAATCTATAAACTAAAAAAAAAATATAAATTTAAAATAATAGAAGATTGTGCGGAAGGTTTAGGTCTAAAATATAAAAAAAAATATTTAGGAAATTATGGTGATCTTAGTACTTTTAGTTTTTATTCAAACAAATTGATCACTACAGGTGAGGGCGGCTGTATACTAACAAACTCAAAAAAATTATTTTTAAAGTGTAAAAATTTAAAAAACTTATCATTTGGGAAAAAAGAAAGATTTAAACATGAAGAATTATCTGGTAATTTTAGAATGAGCAGCTTGCAGTGTGCATATGGAATATCCGAAATTAAAAATTTTCATAAAAATATTATTTTAAAAAAAAAAATTGGAGATTTTTATAATACTAGACTTAAGAATATAAAATTTATAAAATTACCCCCAAAGTATAATTTAACATCAGATAACAATTATTGGATATATCCTATCGTTATCAAAAAAAGCAAAACTGTAAATAAAAAAAATTTTTGCAAATATTTAAATGACAATGGTGTAATGACAAGAGATTTTTTTTATCCTTTGAGCGATCAACCTTTTTTAAAAAAATATAAAATAAAAAAAAAATTTACAAAAAATAGCAAATTTTTATATGATAACGGACTGTATTTGCCAAGTGGACTTGGCAATACAACTAATGAATTAAAAAAAGTTTGTAAAATTATTGAAATGTATGCAAGAAGATACTCTAAAATTGAAAAAAAGAGTTAATATTTTTATTAACAACCATCCAGAATGGGGAGGGACTTTTCAGTATACCCAATTAATAATAAAAGCTCTGGAAAAAAAAATTCATGAATCTTCATTACATATCTATTATACGAATAAAATATGGATTAAAGAGATACAAAAAAATACCAACTTTTTAAAAATAAATTATGCTCACTTATTTATAATTCATATTTTTATTTTACTTGGATTTAATAATATACCGAAATTTATTCAAAATTATTTTTTCTATTTTTTACCTAAAACTTTTTTTGATCCAAAAGAAATATGGGTATTTCCTTCACAAGATATTATCTCAATTTTGTGTAGAGGTAAGACAATTGTTAGTATAAATGATCTAATGCACAGATACTCTAATTTTTCTGAAACTTCCTCTTTTTTAAGAAAGATTTATAGAGACTATAAATTTAAAAAAATTTCTAAAAATTCTTATCGTGTTTTAGTTGACTCTAAATTGGGAAAAAAACATGTGGAAGAGTCTTATGGAAAATACGGCAATATAAGGATACAATATTTTTCAGCTCTACGCGAAGAAATATCAAATGATACAAACCTTAGTTTAGGTAAGTATTTGATTTACCCTGCACAATTCTGGCAGCATAAGAATCATACAAAACTTATAATGGCAATTAATATTTTAAAAAAAAAATATTCAGATATCAAATTAATCTTGATAGGTCATAAAAAAAAAAAATACAAAAAAATAAATAATTTGGTTAAAAAAATGAATTTAGAAAAAAATATATTATTTTTTGGTTTTATTTCAGACAAAAAAAAAGCATCTTTGATATCTAATGCACGAGCTTTGATAAACCCAAGTTATCTTGGTCCAACTAATATTCCTCAACTAGAAGCTTTTAATTACGCTTGCCCAGTAATTTTATCTAACGTTTTTGCATCAAAAGAACAATGCTCTGATAATGTGATTTATTTTGACCCAAACTATGAAGAGTCAATTGCAAAAAGTATAGAAAAAATTTGGAAGATTGAAGAAATATTTTCACTTTATAAAAAAAAATCATTTCAAATCGCAAAAAAATATTCTTTTGAAATTTTTTCTAAAAATTTAATAAAAAATATTTTTTAATTTTGTGTAAAAAATTAAAAAAAAGATAATAGTGAATAAAATAATTAAAATTAAAGAATTTAAATTGAAAACTTTATATAAAAAAATTGGAAATAATGAAATTACAAAATATATCAGAAGACTTTTGCGGAGTTCAAATTTTTTAATAAGAAAATGGTGCAAATGATTTTTGTCAGCTGAAAAAGGGTCTTTTTTATTTATTATACGTTCAACAAATAATCTGAACATATCTAACCCCGGGATAAAGAATAATAAAAATATTTCTTCAACAAAAATTGGATTAGTTTTTTCTAAATTAAGATTATAGCTAGCTATGCTCATTATACCTATAATCATAGCTGCTACAGTTACACCATAATCTCCCATAAAATATTTGCCTTTGTAAATATGATAAAATGTAATCATTAAAATTATCAATGAAGAAAAGCCTACATAAGAATTGTCATTAAAAAGAAATATTTTAAGATAAATAGTCCAAAATATAATTAATAAAGTTGATAACCCATTAATCCCATCTGCCAAATTTAAAGCATTTACTAATAACAATATGCACAAAGAAGAAACAAAAATATTCATGTGGTTAAGACTTATATTTAAATTTTGGAATTTAAAATTTAAGTCCTTTAGAACAAAAATGTCTGAATAACCTAAAATAAAATACGTACCAAAAAATAAAAATATTAATCTAAAGTAGCTATTTAAATCTTTTATATCATCAATGATACTTGTTAAGAAATAGAGGAATACTAAAGAAAATAGAACTAATAATTCTTCCTTAGGTAAATAATTTTTAAAGTAATTAAAATTAAATATAATGATAATCAAAATAATGAAACCACCTATTAAAGGAGTTGGTTTCAAATGAATTTTTCTTTTTATATCAGGTTTATCAATTAAATTAAAAATTTTAGATAATTTACCTTTATAATTAAATATAATTGTATAAATAAACAATAATATAGTTAAAAGAACTATTTCTTTAATCATATGTACATTCAATTAAGTCAAAAATTAGAAAAAAGTTTTACTTTATTAATAGCATTTTTACCTTTTTTTTTTATTTTTGGAAGCGCTATTCTTAATATTGTAATTGTTACTTTTAATATAATTTTTTTTTCACATATAGTTATTAGTAATAACTTTAATTTTATTAAACAAAATAAAAATTATTTTATCTTAATTCTTATTTTTTTATTATTTCAAATAATAAATAATTTGATTAATGAAAATTATGAGTATTTTGATAAAAGTATTTTTTATTTAAGGTTTTTGACACTACCAATTATATTTAAATATTTTTTTCAGATTATTAAAATTGATTTAATTAAAATATCAAAATTATACATGTATTTAATGATCTTTATATTTTTTGATCTAATTTTTCAGTTTTTTTTTAATATAAATTTTTTTGGTTTTAAACCTGGTTTATATAATCCGGAATTGAATTTATATGAAAGATATTCGGGAGTTTTTAATCAAGAATTAATTTTAGGAAGTTATTTATCATCAATTGGTTTTTTAGTTATATCTATATTTTATTTTTTTAACTCTAATAAAAAATATTTATATTTATCTTTATTGGGACTTTTGTTCATCTCTATTTTTTTAACTGGTGAAAGATCATCATTCTTAAATTTTTTGATTTCAATATTTTTTATATTTATTTTTGTTAAGGAATTTAGAAAAAGTTTAATAGTTATTTCTTTTTTTATTACTACAGTCTTTATAATTGGAATTAGTTTCAATAATCAATTAAAACTAAGATACTTTGATTATCCTTTAGGAATTATATTAAATCAACCATCAGGTGTCGAAGAAAAGAATATTTCAAAATTTGGAATTAAAACAAGTTATTCAAATTTTATAAATAACACTCACTGGGGTATGCATTACAAAACAGCAGGACAAATGTTTATTGATAAACCTATAAGTGGTTATGGTTTTAAGCAATTTAGACAAAAGTGTAAAAATTACTCATATTTATTTAGTGCAGAAGATTTAAAGGGAACAACAGTTATAAATGGTTACTCAACACATCCACATCATTACATTCTAGAAATTCTTTCTGAACAGGGATTGATAGGTCTACTAATTTTCTTAATTTTTATTATTTTCCTTGTTAAGGATATAATTAAATCAAATTTAAACAAAAGTTATGTATTATTTTTATTTTCTATAGTATTAGGCTTTATGCTACCTATAAAACCATCAGGTTCAATAATTTCAACATGGTTTTCATCAATCTTTTGGCTTATGTTAAGCTTTGGCTATATAAAAAATAAAATTTTTAAATGAAAAAAATAGCATTAATAACGGGTGTCACTGGTCAAGATGGATCTTATCTCGCTGAGCTTTTATTAGAAAAAAATTATATCGTTCATGGTATTAAAAGAAGAACTTCTTTAATAAACACTGATAGAATTGACCATATTTATGAAGAACCTTTAAAAAAAAGAAAAAACTTTTTTTTACATTATGGAGATATGACAGATGGCCTATCTCTTTTGAGAATAATAAATCTGATCAAACCTGATGAGATCTATAATCTTGCAGCCCAATCCCATGTTGCAGTATCTTTTGAGGAACCAGAATACACAGCGAATTCCGATGCATTAGGAACTTTAAGATTATTGGAAATAATTAGAAATTCAAATTTTAAAAAAAAGGTAAAATTTTATCAAGCTGGAACTTCCGAATTATATGGAAAAACGGTTAAATCTCCACAAGATGAAAAAACACCCTTTTATCCACGAAGTCCATATGGCGTAGCAAAATTATATGCGCATTGGATAACTATAAATTATAGAGAAGCTTTTAAAATATTTGCTTGTAATGGAATATTATTTAATCATGAAAGTCCAAGGAGAGGTGAGACTTTTGTCACAAAAAAAATAATTAATGCTCTTTGCAAAATAAAATTGGGTTCGAAAGATCCACTTGTACTAGGAAATTTATATGCAAAACGTGATTGGGGACATGCAAAAGACTATGTTTTTGCGATGTGGAAAATTTTACAACAGAAAAATCCTGATGATTTTGTAATTTCTAGTGGCAAACAATATTCTATTAAAGAATTTGTTTCTAAGGTAGCGCAACATTTGAAAATTAAAATAAAATGGAAAGGTTCAGGATTAAATGAAAGAGCTTATGACAGTAATAAGAAACTTATTATTTTTTGTAGCAAAAAATATTTTAGACCAGCGGAGGTAGACTCTCTTTTGGGGAATTCAAAGAAAGCTATGAAAAGATTAAAATGGAAACCAAAATATAATATTAAATCTCTGATTGAGGAGATGGTAAAAGAAGAATTAAGAATACTAAACAAATAATCATATTTAAGATGATATCAAAAAAAGCAAAAATTTATATAGCTGGCCACAATGGAATGGTTGGTTCAGCTATACTGAAAAAATTAAAAGAAAAAGGTTACAAAAATTTAATATACGTTAATAAATCCAAATTAGATTTAAGAAATCAAAAACAAACTTATAATTTTTTAAAAAAAAAAAAAACCTAAAATCGTTTTTCTTGCCTCTGCTAAAGTTGGAGGAATATTAGCTAATAAAGAAAATGGAGCAGATTTTATAAGTGATAATTTGTCGATACAAAATAATTTAATAATTGGATCATTTAAATTTAAAGTAAATAAACTTATTTTTTTGAGTTCGAGTTGCGCGTATCCTAAAAATGCACCAAGACCGTTGAAAGAAAAATATCTTTTTAGTGGAAATTTTGAAGAAACAAATGCATCTTATGCTGTTGCAAAAGTTGCAGGTATGAAACTTTGTGAAAGTTATAACCAGCAATATAATACCGATTTTAAAACACTTGTACCTTGCAACTTATATGGAGAAAGAGATACTTTTGATTTAAAGAATTCACATTTTTTTCCAGCCTTAATAAAAAAAATTAATAATTTTAAAAAAGGGAAAACACAAAAAATTGAATTATGGGGGAACGGTAAAGCAAAAAGAGAGCTAATGCACGTAGATGACTTAGCTGAGGCTGCAATTTATTTTATGAATAAGAAAATAAAGGAAAATTTTATAAATATCGGTACTGGAAAACAGCTTACAATAATCCAATATGCTAAAGAAATATGTAAATATCTAAAAATTAAACCTAAATTTAAATATGATAGAAGTAAACCTAATGGAATGAAAACAAAAGTTCTTGATGTTAAACTTGCGAGAAATTTGGGTTGGAAAAGTAAAATTTCCCTAAAAAAAGGTATTGAAAGAACATATAGTTATTTTGTTTCAAACTATAAATGAAATTTTCAATTATTACAGTAGTTTTTAATGATGTAAAAAATATTGAAAAAACAATTTTAAGTGTAAAAAAACAATCTTATAAAAATCGTGAGCATATTATAATTGATGGAAATAGTTCTGATGGCACATCAAAAGTTATAAAAAAATATTTTAAATATGTGAGACATTACAGAAAAAAAGATAAATCTTTATATCAGGCGATAAACAGGGGGTTAGAAAAAGTTAAAGGTGATATTATTTTTCTTATTCATTCTGGAGATATATTCTCAAACCATAATATTCTAAAAAGAGTAAACAAGATTTTTAAATATAACTCAGATGTAGTTTCAGGAAATGTTACTTATTACGATGATAAAAAAAAAAGTATTGTAAGAAATTGGAATTCGAAAATAAATGATTTTAATATAAAAAATTTTTTTAAAGTTCCCCATACCTCTGTGTTTATAAAAAAAAATATTATGAGAAAATTAAGCAAATATTCTTTGAAGTATAATATATCTTCAGATTTAGACTTTATGATTAGATTGAGCAAGTTAAAAAAAAAATTTTCTTATTTAAATGAAAATATAATATTTATGAAAACTGGAGGATTAAGTACCTCGAAAAAAAAGATTTTTATTAAAATTTTAGAGGATTTTAGAATTTTGTTTAAATATTTTGGAATATTTTTTTTTATAATTTATTTAAAAAAAATATTTTTTAAGGTTCCTGGATTTTTTTTTTTAAAAAAAATAAATGAAAAAAAATTAAATAATATATTAAATTTTAAATGATAAAGAAATTACTTCAAAATAATCTTAATTTTTTTTTTGGAAGTTTGAGTATTTCAATTAATTTTTTTTTTTCATCAATTTTAATAATTTTTTTATCTTTGTTTGATTATTTAGATCTAGCAGCAGAGTTAGGTTTGACTGTAAGTATCACATTATTTTTATGCCAAATTTTTTCTGCCAACCATAGATCTTTATTGTATTTGAAAGAATATGAAAATAGTTTTTATGCCATAGTACAATTTAGATCCTTAATATCAGTTCTAATAATTATTATTTCATTATTTTTTATTTCAATTTTAAAATTTGAATATCAATTATTTTTGATGATAACTTCAATTTTAATTTGTATTCAATGGATTTTGGAAATTTTTTTAACCATCAAGGAAAAAGAAAAAAATTCTAATTATTTAAATACTATTTTACTAATAAATATATTTGTTTTTTCAATAATTATAATTGCAATTTTTTTGACAACATTTTTTTTATAAATTTTTTAATGCTTTTTTTAATTGGCACTTATTTATTAATTTTTAAAAATGAATTTAAAAAATTAAAATTAAATATCAAAGATTTAGTATTAGCAAAAAATACCTTTAATAGTAGTTTAAAAAATTATGAAATTATTTCCTCTTTTTTTTTAAATTTCTCAAATTTAATTTGGAGATTTAGTATTTTTATTTTTGCAGGAAAATTAGCAGCAGGTTTATTATTTGGATCTTATGCATTAGGTTCATTTTTTGGGACAATATATTACAATATTTTAGGTCCTAGAATTCACTCAAAAAAAATAATTTTGTCAAAAATTTGGTTTGTATTATTTTTCTTTCTAACAATTTTATTAATATTTGTTTCTTTTAATTATTTGCAAAATTTTAATGATATTTTTGAATTTGATCATGTGAGAATAAACTGCATTTTATTTTCTTTATCAGGATCATTAATTATGATGCTATCATTATTCATAAGGTTTAATTACTTTTATAATAGGCAAACAAAATTTATTTTTAAATTGGATATTCTTTATTCAATCTTAATTTCTTTTGTTATCTTGATTATATTTCTATTTTTTGGTTTGAAATATTTTGTATTAGCTTACTTTATAGCATCTTTGTGTTCTCTTAGTGTATATTCTTTGGTATTTTTAAAAAAATGAAATTTTTTTTTAAACAACCTTTGTATTTAAGCTTATTTTTTTTTGTACCCTTTTTATATTTTGCTTTAGTTAATTTTAGTGGAAATAAGATAAATTATTTAATTTTTTCAATTATTTCTTTTTTCACGGTTATTTATAGTTTTAGAGAAAAAGGTTTTTTTTTTGAAAAATTTTTTTCAATATATTTATGGCTTGGTTTTTGGTTTAAATTCACACTATTTCAGGGTTTATTCATTGATAGTCCTCCTGGAGGATTGGGTTATTTTAAATTTACTAATAAAAATTTAAATGAACTTATGCTTTTGGCATCACTACCTTTTGTAAGTTTAACTTTTTCTTCAATTTTAGTTTCTAGATTTTATCAATCAAAGACAATAATTAAAAATAACTTTTTTTCAAACATTTATAAAAAATTCAGATTAACAATATTGATTATGACATTTTTTTTTATCACATCCATAACTTTAATAAATTTTAAATTTGGTATTTATCAAAAAGGTTTAGTTTCAAGTATTGAATTACCTTTATTTATTTACGGTTTTTTTAAATGGTTTTATCTTATGGGCTCTGGTGTAATAATTTCTATTTTAGTAAAGTATGAATTAGAAAATAAAAATGATATTTCAAATTCACTATATTCATTACTAATATATGAATCATTAATTTCAAATATTACTCTTCTAAGTAGGGCGATGATTTTTAATGTTTCAGCTATTTTTTATGGAATTTTTAAAAGCTTAACTCTTGATAATCCTAACATAAAAAAAATTAAAAGATTGATTTTTAATTATTTGATTATCATTATGTTATTTATTACCTCAGTTATAATTATCGATCAAATGAGAAGTAAGGCTTACTTTACTGATAAAAAAATTTCAATTGAAAAATCAGAAATTTTCGGAAAAGCAACAAATGAAAATTCATTTTTGAGTAATGAGAATTTTGATGAAAATGAAAAATTTACTAAGAAAAAAGATTTTTTTGTTTCTTTTTATAAGATTATACAACTTGTATATACTAGATTTGTTGGAATAGAGTCATTAATGGCTGTATCTTCTTATGAAAATAAAAGTTTTTACAATTTTAAAGAAGCGTTTAATGAAAAGATAAATTATTCTAATTATAATTATTATTATGTTAAATATGTTCTTGTTAATCAGAGGAAGATTAATGAAAAATTTTTACTAGATAGAAAAAATCTTAAAAATAATCAATATACTATTCATGTCCCTGGTATTGTTTCTTTTCTTTATTATTCTGGATCAAAGACTTTTTTATTTTTTTCAGTTTTTTTAATTTGCGTAATTTTTTTAGTTTTTGAAAAATTTGTTTATTATAGTTCTTGCGGAAATCTTGTTTTGACTGCTTTAATTTCTCACATAATTTCTTATCGCTTAGTGCATTTTGGGTATGTGCCTGCTCAGTCTTATTTATTCTTTGGTTCTTTATTATTAACAATTTTTGTTATATTTCTGTTTAATAGGTTAATTAAATAAAATGCTTATCTTAGGTTTAAATATTTTTCATGCTGAATCCTCGGCCTGTATTATTAAAGATGGAGTTATAATTGCCTCTTGTGAGGAAGAGAGATTTAATTACATAAAAAATTTTTCAGGTTTTCCAATAACTTCAATACAGTACTGTTTAAAACAAGCTGGTTTAAGTTCATTAAATGATCTTGATTACATTTCAGTGAACTCAAGCCCATATTATAATTTTAAAGAAAAATTAATTTATGGTTTAAAAAATTTTTTTTCAGTAAACTTTATTCCTAGATTGGCTTTTTTAAAAAAAAAACATAGTATTTATAAAGTTTTAAAAAAAAATTTTAAAGAAGATTATAAAAAAAAGATAGATTTTGTTCCTCATCATAGAAGTCATATATCTCTTGCTTATTTTTGTTCTGGATACAAAAGTGCATTGGGATTTACATTTGACGCGGCAGGTGATTTCTCAACCGCAGAAGCTTATGCATGTAATCATAATGAAATTAAATTAGTTAAAAAGACAACTTTCCCACATTCATTAGGAATCTTATATCAAGCAATGACCCAATTTGTAGGATTCAAGGAATACGGTGAAGAATATAAATTTATGGGTTTAGCAGCTTACGGTGAGCCAAATTTTGTAGAAAAGATCAGAAAATTAGTTAAATTTGATTATGAAAATTTATTTAGACTAGACTTGATGTATTTTAAGCATCAAAAAATAGGATTCTCATTTAATTTCGAAACTTCCTCACCAAAATATGAAAATCTTTTCTCTAAAGAAATGGAGGATTTACTTGGACCTTCATTAGACGATTCAAAAAAAATTGGAAAAAGAGAAATGGATATTGCTTGTTCTACTCAAATAGTTTTTGAGGAAATAGTTTTGAAAATATTAAATAGCTTGAGAAAAGAATATAATAATGACAATTTAGTTTTATCAGGAGGTTGTTCTTTTAATTCCTCTTTAAATGGCAAAATTTTAGATAAAACAAATTTTAAAAATTTATATATACCCTCAAATTGTGGAGATGCAGGTGGAGCATTAGGATGTGCATTGGATACAGTTTTTAATTTTGACAAAAAAAATATGAAATATAAAAAAATAACAAATTTTTACTTAGGACCTGAGTATACAAATGATCAAATAGAAGAAAATTTAATAAATAATATTGATGATAAAATTAGAATAGGGTTAGAAATAAAAAAGATTGAAAATGAAAATGAGCTATTTAACTTTGTCACTGAAGAATTAATTAACAGTAAAATTGTAGCTTGGTTTCAAGGAAAACTCGAATTTGGTCCAAGAGCTCTAGGAAATAGATCAATTATTGCAGATCCACGAAAGTCACAGATGAGAGAAATTATAAATTCAAAAATAAAATTAAGAGAAGAATTTAGACCTTTCGCTCCATCAATATTGAAAGATAAATTTGAAGAATTTTTTGATATTGATTCAGATATTCCATTTATGAATCAGGTACTAAAAGTAAAAGATAAAATGAAAGAATTAATACCAGCTGTTGTGCACGTGGATGGCTCAGCTAGAGCTCATACAGTTTCAAGAGATGTTAATGAAAAATATTATTTACTTATTGAAAATTTTTACAAAAAAACTGGTATCCCAGTTTTATTAAATACATCATTAAACATAAATGGTCCTATTTGTCAAAGCCCCGAGGATGCATATGAATGTTTTATTAATTCAGAATTAGATACACTTGTGTTAGGTAATTGGATTTTAAGTAAAAAAAATAATTAATAAGTGGAAAATTTAAAAAAAAATTTAAATATTAAAATTGTTAATTTTATTTTTGCAACATTCATTTTTTTTTGGGATCAGAATATTTTAAGTATTGATATAAGGTTTTTAGTAATTTTATTAATTCCTTTATATTTTTTTGTTGAAGAAAACAAAAATTTTAAGATAAGAATTAAAGAATTATATATTTTCATTTTT
>MDSZ01158335.1_pt1 | contig 29464 bp, 37 predicted proteins | sample 811201 | NCBI WGS metagenome assembly MDSZ01 (sample SAMN05326647, study PRJNA326480) | marine metagenome | isolation source: seawater | place: Indian Ocean: North | collected 2010 | reverse complement strand
TGAAAGAACAAGAGGTGTAAGAAATAGAATATGTGTATTCAGTAGCGAAGACAAAAATGAAATTAATAAAAGAAAAAAAAATAAAAATCTTAATATAAGAAAAAAATTTAAAAAACGTTAAAATTTTAAATTATGAAAAATTATTTCTTATATTAATTTTTTTTAGTATCTTTTGGAATGAAGTCAAACCAAATGTTAATCAGATTTATAATAATTGGAACAGTTATTTCATTAATAATTTTGATGATGTGATGAAGAAAAATGAAAAGAAAATATAGGTTAAATATTTTAAAATTTTCTAACCAAGCGAAATTAAAATGTTACTGTTGAGTAAGTATTAGTAAGGCGTGAATTTATACTTTGATTCTTTAAAAATAAATCGATATAAGTTTAAACTAAATGGAAGATAACAAAAAAATTGGACTTGATAAATTCTGTGATTTATTGACAAAAATTAATATGGACTTTACTGACTTCATTTTAGAAGATTGGGAATCGAGAGAAGAAGGTAATGTCAAGCTAAATGGTCTTACTGAAAAAGAGTGGATGAATTTGTACATCAGTTTTTTAGGAAAATTAAAATGAATAAAGTAAATATTGGACTAGTTGGAATTTTTATTATCATCATTATGATTTTAAGTTCAATCTTTTATTTGAACTCTAGAATTGAAAAATTATTCGAGCAACTTCAGATTGTTAATGTCATTTTAGAAGATATTGATAGAGACATTCATGAGCTTGAAAAAGATCATTCAGAATAATTTAAATTTTTTTACAAGGCAGTGGAAAAGTTATTGTACCATCCTGATAGGTTTTATTTTTTACAAAACAAGAAACCTGGTTTGGCCCATCGGCCCAGTAATCATGAGGGTTCAAAGATCGGTAAAAGTCTTTTATAAAATATTTACATCCCCAATTGTCTTTTTCCTGTTTTTGACAATATTCCTGACCAATTTGTAGATGTAGATGCCTTACCCTAGCCATGCAACGATATTTTACCTTCTCAGGAAGTTTTGCAACTAAATCTCCTCTCTTAACTATATCATTTTCTTTAACAATAAATTCTCCAACATGACCATAAATAGCTATCAATCTTTTTCCATCTTTTGATTTTCCATGGTCAATAACTAAAGTTGAACCCCAACAATCTTCCACAGTTGTTTCTAAAACTTTACCATCAGCAATTGCTATTATGGGCTGATCTTTGGGCCCGATAATATCAATACCTTGATGAATTGAATCTCTTGGACGAGTATTAACACCATTCATACTTCCAAAATCAGATAGTATAGGATGAGTTTCAAAACCTTTAGGACTTAAATCTTTTGCATATTTTTTACAATATTCAAAAACTCGCTTGTACTCTCCGATATAACCAGGGTGATCATTATACCATTCTAAAGAATTTTTGCATTGAGCTTCAATGTTATTTTTATTTGATTCAATTTTATTATTTTCGCTTTTATTTTGAGCATGAATAAGAGTAGGAATTAGTTGAATACAAAGTATTAAAAAAAAGTTTTTAAGGAGATTTTTAAATATTATCATTATAATTATATGTTATTATATTTTTTTTAATAAAGTTAAAATTTAATTTTTTTAAATTTATCATAGGGGTATTAAATGTTGAATGTTTATTTATCTGGCGAAATTCATACCAATTGGAGAGATGAAATAATTGATCTTTGTAAAAAAGAAAACTTAAATATTAAATTTTCCTCACCAGTAACAAATCACAATGCATCAGATAATTGTGGTGTTGAAATTTTAGGTTCCGAAGAAAACAACTTTTGGAAGGATAATAAAGGAGCTAAAATAAATTCAATAAAAACTAAAAAATCAATCAAAGATTGTGACCTTGTAATCGTTAAATTCGGAGACAAGTATAAACAATGGAATGCAGCTTTTGATGCAGGATATGCTTCAGCTTTGAATAAATCTATTATCGTTATTCATGATGAGGATAATCAACATGCATTAAAAGAAGTGGATGCTTCAGCGTCAGCGATTGCAAAGGATCAGAATCAAGTTGTTAGAATTCTTAAATACATACTAGAAGGGTCATTGAATTAATCAATAAATATAAGGCTATAATATTTTTCATTTTTGTATTGTTTATGGATCTAGGAATTAAGAAATTTATGATTTTTTAAAGGCATGGTTTTATATCAATCAAAAATATTGTATTTTAATTTATGATCCGTGGTTACAGTTGATGTCGAATTTTAGAGATTTTTCGTTAAAAAAATGTAAAAATTTTGGAATAATATTTTCTATATTATTCTTAATTCTTGCAATATATGATTATGTATACTTAGATCATTCCTTTAAAATTTATTTTACAGTAAGTCTGGTTCTTACAATAATTACATTCATAAATCCTCTTTTCTTAAGATTTCCAGGATTTTATTGGGAAAAATTTGGTTTACTTCTTGGAACTTTCTTTTCTCCAATAATACTATCGATTGTATATTTTCTTACTATAATTCCAATTAATTTCATTATAAGACTTTTAAACATAGATTTGATAAATAAGAAAATTTCTAAAAGAAAAAAATCTTACTGGGAAATAAGGCAAGATAATAAAATAAATTTTAAGGATCAATTCTAAATGCTAGAATTTATAAAAGAATTTTTTACATTTTTATTAAAAAGAAGAAAGTTTTGGCTTTTTCCTATTGTCATCACACTTTTGCTATTCGGAATATTAATAGTTCTTACTCAAGGAACTGCAGTAGCACCATTTATCTATACAATTTTTTAAAATGAAAAAGATTCGTATACTTGGCATTTCAGCTTATTTTCATGATAGCGCTATTACCTTACTTGAAGACGGTGAAATTATTTATGCTTCACAAGAAGAACGTTTCTCTAGAGTAAAACACGATTCAAGGTTTCCTTCACTAGCTTTAAAAGATTTACTAAAATTTACAAAAATAAAGTTAACAGAGATTGATTATGTTGTCTTTTTTGAAAAACCTTTCCTCAAATTCGAAAGATTAATCGAAACTTATTTAACTTTTGCTCCAAAAGGTTTAAAACAATTTCTTTTTTCAATGCCAGTCTGGTTAAAGGAAAAATTATTCATGAAAAAAGAAATTATTAAAAAGTTAAAGGAAATTGATGATGGTTTTGATGCTAATATTTATTTTTCAGAACACCATCTATCTCATGCTGCTAGTGCATTCTTTCCATCTCCTTTCAATAAAGCATTAATTTTAACAGCTGATGGTGTCGGTGAGTGGGCAACTACTTCAGTTGCTATAGGTAATTTAAATAAGTTACAAATAAAAAAAGAGATGAGTTTTCCTAGTTCCCTAGGACTTCTTTATTCATCTTTTACATATTTTTTAGGTTTTAAAGTTAACAGTGGGGAATATAAAATGATGGGATTGGCTCCCTATGGGAGACCAATTTACACAAACATAATAAAAGAAAATTTGTTAGATGTTAAATCTGATGGATCATTTCGATTAAATCAAGACTACTTTGATTATGCAACGGGTTTTAAAATGATTAATAACAAATTTAGTGAATTGTTTGGGCAAAAACCAAGAGAACCTGAGGCTAAGATTAATAAATTCCATATGGATATTGCCTCATCTATTCAAAAAGTAACTGAGGAAATAATGATAAAAATTCTTAAACATATTAAAAACGAATTTAAAGAGGATAATTTATGTTTAGCCGGTGGTGTTGCTTTAAATTGTGTAGCTAATGGTCTAATAAAGAAAATGAAAATCTTTAAAAATATTTGGATACAACCCGCATCTGGTGACGCTGGTGGTTCGCTAGGTGCAGCATTGGCCTTTTGGAATCTTCATTTAAAAAAAAAAAGAGTTGCAAATAACTTTGACAGAATGAATGGCTCATTTCTCGGTCCAACTTACAGTGATAAATTCATAAAATATTCGTTAGATGAAGTAGGGGCAAATTATAAAAAAGTCAAAAAGTCTGATATGATTAAATACACAGCTAACCAATTGTCAAAAGGCAAGGCTATTGGATGGTTTCAAGGAAGGATGGAATTTGGCCCTAGGGCACTTGGTGCTCGATCTATAATTGCTGATCCAAGAAATAAAAATATGCAAAAAGAACTTAATCTAAAAATAAAGTTTAGAGAAAGTTTCAGACCATTCGCTCCAGCAGTAATCGAAGAAGATTGTTCAAAATGGTTTGATTTAGATTCTTCTAGTCCATACATGCTTTTAGTTTCTGATGTTAAAAAATCCAAACTTGTCAAAAATAAAACTAAATCTCAAACTTTATCATCAATTAATAATAAGCGATCAATAATACCTGGTGTCACGCATGTAGATGATAGTGCAAGGATTCAGACTGTAAACAAATCAGTGAATGGAGTTTTTTTTGAACTTATAAAGGAGTTTAAAAAAATAACTAAAACTCCTCTAGTGATAAATACCTCTTTTAACATTAGAGGGGAGCCTATTGTCTGTAATCCAACTGACGCTTTCAAATGTTTTATGGGTACAAATCTCGACTTGTTAGTTATAGAAAATTTTATTTTAGAAAAATCGAAACAAAAAAAAGAATTAATTAAAGATTATAAATCTGATTTTGACTTAGACTAAAGTTTGATGATGTCCAAAAAAATAAAATACCAATAAAATGAAAAAAATTACTTTTTATATTTTTGGTATATTTTTATCAATATTTGTAGCAATACTTTTTTGCGAACTTTTTTCTAGATTGTTTTTTGGTGGAATTTTTAGAAATGATCCAGTGTTGTTAAGAAATTCAGTTGATGCACTTATTTACAAAGAAAATCAGTCGTCGAAATTTGTTTCATTTGAATGGGATGTTGAAGTTTTAATTAATGAGAGAGGGTTTAGAGATAGAAATAATATTTATGAAAGTAAAAATAATAAAGTTTTAATTTTAGGGGATTCTTTTACTGAGGGTTTTGGAGTGGAAATGTCAAATTCATATCCCAAAAAACTTGAAAAATTATTGAATGACTCGGATTATACTTTTGATGTATACAATGCAGGCATTACTGGAAATAATATTGTAGATTATTTAGAAATCTATGATAATTATTTTGCAAACGATGATAGAATTAAGACCATTGTAATAGGTCTATTCCCTGGAAATGATTTGAAACAAAATTATAAAATTCGAGATGTAGCACAAATAAAGAAAAAAAATATTTCCTCAAATATAAGACAGTTTGCTTCAAAAAATTCAACATTATATAATGTAATCAATAGATTTTTGAAAAGTAATTATAAAATCAACTCTATTCTCAAAGATATCGGAGTTGTAAAAGAAAAGAAAAAAATTCTTTCAAATTATCATTTAAAAAACACTGTACTTTTTGAAAAAATAAATTTTTCTACGAATTTGATAGGCAAATTTAAAAAAAAAATAAAAGATAAAAAATTATTAATTATTTTAATTCCATCAAAAGAACAGATAGATGATAAATATTGGAATCAGCTAAAACAAATTGAAAATGAGATTGATAATAATATTGATAGAAAGTTGCCAACAACATTAATTGAGGATAGCTTAAATGTTCTTGGAGTAGATGTTATAAATTTATATGATATATTTAGTCAGTTAAGTAATGACAAAGAAATATATTTTAAATATGATCCCCATATAAACGTTAATGGACATTCAATAATATCAGAAGTGCTCTTTAAAAAGCTTATTAGTTATGAAATTAAAGATAATTAAAGATAATTAAAGATAATACCTAAAAATATGAGAGTAATTTAGGCAGTGAATTTTAAAAAATTTTTACCATTAATTTTAATTTTAATTTTATTATTATATGGAATTTTTTCTAGTGTACAAAAAAAGTTAGAAAGATTTGAAAATCCTATTTTTAGAGAACAATAGCATTCAAAATAAATCTCGATAATCCTGATCAATGCTTTTTAATTATTTCTGCATTGTTGTATTCTGACAATTATTTCCTTGATTTATTTGGCGGGAAGATTTTCCACATTAAGAGAGTCCAAAATAAACATAAAATGTAAAGGATCATAAAAGTATAGCTGGGAAGGTTCCAAAACATAATTTTTGAGATCCAATTTTCTAAAAATGTATTATAAGAATAAATATTTCTTAGTTTGTTTTCTATTATAGTCAATGGACAAGTGATTCCTATTACTGCTTCAGTGGTTACAAAAAAAATCATAATTAAATGAATAATCCTTAAGACTCTGTTTTTTTGCCATTTCCAATTAAGTTTGTACGCAACTGGAACAGTGAAGAATTGAAGAGTTATAAAAATCACAATAAAAAAATGTAACATTAAGATTAAATCTGCAAGAAATAACATAACAATATTTAATAAGAATAATTTTGTAATTAACTACCTTTCATGAACCCTGTCACACAGAATTTTATTTAAAAAATTAGCACTCGTTCCTTCCTTATATTTTTTCCATTTTTTCGAAGGGTTTCCATTATAGAGATTTTCACCCTTTCCCATTCTTTTATTAAAAAGTTCATAATTTAAATCTCTTATTTTCAAGTTTTTACAATCTAGTTCAGAAAAAGTTTTAAGAGATAAAATACCATTTGATTTTTTTTCCCTATAATTCACCATTTGATTATAAAAAATTTTATTTTTCTTCCGAATTATGGATTTGCTATCAATAAATAAATCTCCTTCATTTATTGAAAATAGTTTGATCCATTCTGCTTTTGAATTTGAAAAGATGAACATTAAGAAAAATAGAATAATTAAAGTTTTTTTCATATCAAAACCTTAAATTAAGTTTAATCTTTTTTCAAATGTTTATATGTATACTTGACATAAGCTCTAAAAAAATAAAAAATAGAATAATGAAACTAATATCGTTATTTACAATTATTTTGCTATTAAATACACAGGCAAAAACAAACACTCCTTACGAAGAGAATCTAACAGATCTGAATCTCATTTGTTCGAACGATTCTCAAAGCGTTCAAGATTGGGGCCTCACATTTACAGATAATGAAAACGTTAAATTGTTCTCTCTTGATAAATTTATTTATGAAATTTATGAATATCAGAGATCTTATAAAACTGACTTAAGAAATATAATAATTTTTAAAGACGATAAAGTTGATTATGTGATTAATAGAAGCAGATTAATGCTTGGAAACAAAAAATGTAAGATTATTGATCGAAACCCTTTCATAGTGCTCCAAAATAGAATAAATGATTTAAAATCAAATATGAGGCAGAATAATAAAATCTAAAAACTTTATTAAACTCCTGATTTTTTTTTTATTCTTTTTTGAACTTAAATCTCAAGAAATACTTGAATGTGAAACTAAAAATCAAGTTGGATTAGATTTTTTTGATGAAAATTATAAAAATGTCATTAGTCATTTGAAACTTAAGAAATTTAAAATCAAGCTTTCTCAAAACAGAGAAGCAATCTACAGGCAAGAAAAAAAAAAAATAATTACAAATTCTCAATTTGTAAAAACATCTCATTTTATTGAAATCATTATTATAAATTCATCTGGCTATCCTATCCCATTAACATGTTCATGGGTTTTTGATATAAGGCAGGATAAAATCTTTGATAAAAACTTTAACTGTATTGGCAATCCAGAAAATGATAGAATTTTTAGTATTGATTACCAAGGAAATTTTACATATTCAGCAAAATTTGATGACTTTTTTAAAGAAAGAAAAAAAAATGATACGCTTCATTCGCTTATTGGAAAATGTTTACCAAATAAATGAGATAAAAGAAAAATGTTGAATCATTTTAAAAAAAATCTAGATTTGATTAATAAATAAAACATGTCTAAAAACTTTGAATATAAAATTATAGATTATCCAAACATTGAGCATCATAACAATTTAGATGTTGAAAATGTTTTAAATGATTTGGGTTTAAAAGAGTTTGAGTTGATTGAAGTTATTGATATGGGAGAAAATAACTCTAATAAAGATGGAAAAAGTTCACGATACAGATATATTTTAAAAAAAAATGTCTAAATACTTAAAAATCAAAGATATTAACGGAAATGATCACGTTATTGATGATATAAACAAATTTATCTCTCACATTAACAAATATCATTTGACAGGAGTTTCAATTCACGAAGAAGATGGTTATTTTTTTGAGATTAACGACAATTTAAGAGATAAACTAAAAAATTTTAACAAAAAAATTTAATGAATATTTTTTTGTTCGACAGTCTTTCAAGAAAAAAAAAAAAATTTATTCCAATTGATAAAAATGAAATTCGAATATATGCATGCGGACCTACAGTTTACGATTATGCACATATTGGAAATGCTAGAATGGCTGTCATAACAGATCTGTTGGTAAGAGTTCTAAAGAAAAAATTTAAGAAAGTTTTATATGTATCTAATATTACAGATATAGACGACAAGATAATCAAAGCATCTGAGAAACTTAAAGTCGCAATAACAGATGTATCAGAAAAGTTTCATAAAATTTATAATGAAGATATGCTTTCCTTGGGCGTAATGCTTCCAGATATTCAACCAAAAGCTACAGATTATATAAATGAAATCATCATAATGATCGAAAAATTAATTAAAAATAAATGCGCATATTTGGATAATAATCATGTAATGTTTGATGTTGAAAGTTATAAACATTACGGAAAATTATCAAGAAGAAGTATTGAGGATCAGATTGAGGGAGCAAGAGTAGAGGTTTCTAAATTTAAAAAAAATGCGAGAGATTTTATATTATGGAAACCAAGTCACGAAAATCAGCCTGGATGGGAATCACCGTGGGGTCGAGGAAGACCTGGATGGCATATAGAATGTAGCGTTATGTCTCAAGAATGTTTAAAGATTCCATTTGATATACACTGTGGAGGTGTTGATTTAACTTTTCCTCATCATGAAAATGAAATAGCTCAAAGTTGCTCAGCAATTAACCCCGATTCTGAACCTGAAAATTTTTGTAGATACTGGTTTCACAATGGTTTTGTGACTTTCGATGGTGAAAAAATGTCAAAATCATTGGGAAATATAAAATTAGTTCATGATTTATTAAAAAAATACAATGGTAATACGATAAGATTTAGTTTATTAAGTGCTCATTACAGACAACCCTTAAATTGGACTGATGAAATTTTAAAACAATCTAGTATAACACTATCGAGAATATACAAAAAACTTGAAAAATTTGATTTTAAAATGCATCAATCGAAAGATTTTTTAAAAAATAAATTATTTTTAGAATTTGAACAAGCCCTGTGTGATGATTTGAATACTCCTATGGCTCTTGGTATATTAGGAAAAATGGTTAATTCATTAAACATTTCTTCTTCTAATGAAACTATAGAACTTTATTTGTCTATTAATCAAGCTTTAGAAATTCTTGGTTTAAAAAATGACTTGAGTTTTCAAAAGGAATCAAGTGATCATTTTATAAATAGTTTGATTATGGAAAGAGAAATAGCAAGAAAAGAAAAAAAGTATGATAGGGCAGACGAAATTAGAGATATATTAAGAAAAGAAAATATTGAGATTGAAGATACTAAAGAGGGGACTAGATGGATAAAATTAAAATAAAAAATCCTTTAATAATTTTATTAACATTTCCAATTAAATTTTACCAATTTTTTATTTCACCATTAATTGGAATAAATTGTAGGTTTGTTCCAACTTGTTCTGAATATTGTCTGGAATCACTAAAGAAATTTGGTTTAATTAAAGGAATATATTTATCATTTACAAGATTAAAAAAGTGTCATCCATTTGGTGAAAGCGGTTATGACCCAGTGAAGAGAGAAATTTTATTTAAAAAAGTAAATTTACAAGATATATTAAAACTTAGAAGAGAATCTTTATATCAAGACTTGCCTAATAGATTGTCAACGTATAATGAAGATTATTATAAAAATACAGAACATTTTGCACTTTTTATTGATAAAAAAATAGTCTCAGGATTAACAATCGTTCGCCGCAAAAATGATCACGAAACTCTTGATTCATTTGTGCAGTTAAGAGGAATGTTTACAATTAGCAAAGAGTATGGAAAAGGCTACGGAAGTATTTTAATAAGTATGCTTATAAAGAATCTAAAAAAAAAAAAAATAAAATTTATTTGGTGTAATTCTAGAATAAAGGCTGTAAATTTTTACGAAAAAAATAGTTTTAAAAAAGTTGGGAATAAATTTGACATAAAATTGATTGGTAAACACATAAAATTAATTAGATATATTTAAATGAATAAAAAAAGAAAAGTTAACGTCTTGGGTGGAAAATTAATTGAGTGTTCAATAGATCCGATGACAGGATTCTTTAGAAATGGATGTTGTGATTCATCTGAAAACGATTTTGGAAAACATCTAGTTTGTGCAGTTATGAATGACAGATTTTTAGAATTCCAGTTAGTTCAAGGAAATGATTTAATTTCACCTAAAAAAGATTTTAACTTCCCGGGATTAAAAACAGGAGATAGATGGTGTGTTTGCGCAAACCGTTGGTATGAAGCTTACACGAATTCATGCGGTACATCAGTAATTTTAGCTTCAACTCATATTGATGTATTAAAAATGATTGACTTGAAAATTTTAAAAAAGTTTGCAATAGATTTAAACTAAAATTAATATCTTTTAATGAAAAAACTGCTAATCATTTCGTCAACTTTAAATTCTAATTTTTCATTATCGGTAGATATTCAAAATTTTTTTAAAACTAACAATAACGAACTTAGTTCTGAGGTAATATCTTTGGAGGACTTCAATTTGCCATTGTATACACCCACACTTGAGGAAAATTATAAAAAAAATACTTCATTTCCTGAAAATATTTCAAAGATAAAAGATTTAATTTGCACTTCAAATGCAATGATCTGGTGTAGTCCAGAATACAATGGAGGTATTTCTCCAATTTTAACTAATTCCATTGCATGGATTAGTAGAGCAACAAAAGATTGGAAAGAGGGATTTAAGGATAAACATTCACTTATTTGTACATCATCAGGAGGGAATGGAAAAAATTTTATTAAAGGATTTACAATTCAACTAGAGTATCTAGGTTCTCAAGTTTTTGAACGCTCTTTAATTAGAACTAGCTCAAATGAAATAGATGAATCAGATTTTAAAAGCGTTTTAGATGAGTTCTATAAAAAAATTTTGTAAAAAAGTAAATTTTTTTTTTTTAAGTCGTTTTAATTAATGCAAGCTTGCTTTCCATTAACTGCAAAAAAGGGGTGGTAACACCCCTTTTTTTTTGTTTACTATCAATTTTTACTATTTTTTGTATAAAAAAAACAATTAAGACCTAAATAATTAGTAGAACAAAATTATAAAAATTTACTAATCTTATTTGAATTATGTTGAAAAAATTTGATTTATTTGTGATAGGTGGAGGTTCAGGAGGGGTCAGAGCCGCAAGGTACGCCGCATCGTTGGGAATAAAAACAGGTCTGGCTGAGGGTTGGGATCTCGGCGGGACTTGTGTAAACAGAGGTTGCATCCCAAAAAAAATTTATTCCTATGCTTCGATTTTCAATGAAGAGATTGAAATAATGAGATCGTACGGATGGCGTTTTGATAAAAAAGAATTCGATTGGAAAACTTTAGTAAGAAATAAAAACAAAGAGTTAAAAAGGTTAAATCTGATTTATTTTAACCTACTTAAAAAATCAAAAGTAGAAATTTTTAATCATAATGCCGAGTTTATAGATGAAAAAACATTGCGAGTGGGTAAATCTATTATTAAAGCAAAAAAATTTTTAATAGCTGTGGGCACAAAACCAAAAAAGTTAGGGATATGCTCACAAAAATCACTTATTACATCTGACGACGCGTTCAATATAGCAAAACTTCCTAAAAATATTCTAATATTGGGGGGGGGTTATATTGCTGTAGAGTTTGCCTCAATTTTTAATGGTCTTGGGGTAAATACTACCATTTGTATAAGAGGACAAAGAATATTAAAAGATTTTGATTCCGAAATTTCTTTCTATCTTATGAAAGAGATGGAAAAAAAGGGTATAAAATTTATAACGGGTGATTTTCCAATAAAAATCGAATATACAAAAAATAATTACAGTGTGATTTTCAAGAGAGAAAAAATTAATTTCAATTTTGTAATGGAGGCAACAGGAAGAATTCCAAATCTTGAAAAATTGAATATATTTAACACCTCAATCAATTTGAATAAAAATGGATCAATAATTGTCAATGAATATTTTGAAACTTCAGCTAAAAATATTTTTGCTATAGGTGATGTTATCGATAGAGTCCAACTTACTCCAGTAGCTATAGCTGAAGCAATGTGTTTTGTTGATAATTTAAAATTAAAAAAAAGAAAAAAATTTTACTATAATAATATCCCTACCGCCGTTTTTTCAAACCCTAGCTATTCATGTATTGGTTATACAGAAAATGAAGCAAAATCTATATTTAAAAAAATCGGTATCTTTAAATCAGAATTTAAACCTCTTAAGCTAGCAATTTCAAATGTACAAGATAAAGTATTTTTAAAGCTAATAATAAATGAGTCTAATAATAAGATTATTGGTTTGCACTATATTGGAGAAAACGCTGCTGAAATCGTTCAAGGATTTTCTGTCGCAATTGTAAATGGATTGACAAAGGCTCAACTTGATAAAACTATCGGCATTCATCCTACAAGTGCAGAAGAGATAGTTACTCTAAAATAAAGAATAATAAGAGTTTGATTTTAATTTAGAAATTATTATAAGTGAATACTATGAAGAATAATTGGAAACCAGATTCTTGGCAAAATAAAAAAGCTCTTCATCAACCGACATATGAAGACTCTGATAAACTTAGGGATGTAACTAAAAAAATGAAAAAGTTACCGCCTCTTGTATTTGCAGGAGAAGTAAGAGAATTAAAGTGTGAGTTGTCGAAGTGTGTTGATGGAAATGGTTTTCTTCTTCAGGCCGGTGATTGCGCGGAAAGTTTTGCTGAATTTCATCCAAATTATATTAGAGATACTTTTCGAGTAATTATGCAGATGGCTGTTATATTATCGTTTGCTTCAGGTGTTCCAGTTGTTAAGCTTGGAAGGTTAGCCGGACAATTTGCTAAGCCAAGATCATCTCCAAAAGAAAAGCAAGGTAATGTTGTTTTGCCAAGTTATTTGGGAGATATGATCAATTGCATTGATTTCAATGAACAATCACGTAAACCTGATCCAGAAAGAATGATACAGGCATACAATCAGTCGGCTTCAACTCAAAATCTTCTTAGAGCATTCGCGTACGGTGGTTATGCAGATTTGTCCACAATTCAAAGTTGGAATCTTGATTTTGTTAAAAAGTCCAAGCAGGGTTCGAATTTTAAAATTCTGGCTAATAGAATATCTGAATGCCTTAACTTTATGAATGCCTGCGGAGTAAATAATCATAATGTAAGACAATTATCTGAAACTAACTTTTATATTTCTCATGAAGCTTTACTTTTACCGTACGAATCAGCATTTACCAGAGTCGATAGTACAACTGGAGATTGGTACAATGTTGGTGCTCATATGCTGTGGATAGGAGATAGAACAAGAAATATAGACAGTGCACATGTAGAATTTTGCTCCGGAATTAGTAATCCAATTGGAATAAAGGTTGGTCCCTCTACAAACCCAGATGAACTTAAGAAAGTAATAAAGAAGATAAATCCAACTAATGAAAAGGGGAAGATAATTCTAATAATTAGGATGGGGGCTAAGGTCATTGATAAGTTATTTCCTCCACTACTAAAACAGATTTCTGATTCAAAGCTTTACGTTGTTTGGTCTTGCGATCCAATGCATGCGAATACTGAAAAAGCCAGAAGTGGTTTTAAAACGAGAGTTTTTAAAAATATACTATCCGAGGTAAAATCATTTTTCAAAATTCATAAATCTCATGGAACTTACGCAGGTGGAATTCATTTAGAAATGACTGGTCAGAATGTAACAGAATGTATTGGAGGAATGCAAAAGATTTCGGATAAAGATTTAAGTAGTAGATATCACACTCATTGTGATCCAAGACTCAATGCATCACAATCAATTGAGTTAGCATTTCAGATTGCGTCTCTTTTAAAGAAAATAAAATAATGAATGGAGACTTGTTATAAAAATCTTTATTTCTCAAAAAAATACAACTGTTGGCGATATTGAGGGAAATTTTAGAATTTTAGAGAAATCATTTAATATTGCATGTGCTAATGAATGTGACTTTTTCTTAACTCCAGAATTTTTATTAACAGGTTACCCACCTCAAGATCTTTTGCTTAGAAAAGACTTTATTAAAAAAATTAACGAATATAAGATTAAAGTTGTTAAATTGACAAAAAAATCAAAAACTATTTTTGTTTTGAGTATTCCTGTTAATGAGAAAAACCAAATAATTAACTCTTTATTATTAATTCAGTCAGGAAAAATTATTCAATCATTTGAAAAGAAAGAACTGCCAAATTATGGAGTATTTGATGAAAAGAGATATTTTTCTTCAAAAACAAAAAAAAAATTACTTAATTATAATAATAAAAATATAGATTTTTTAATATGTGAAGACATGTGGTCCGATAATTTTGAAAGCTATAAATCAAATCATAAAATAGACTATATATTTATAATTAATGCTTCTCCCTTTGAATATAAAAAATTTAATTTGAGGAAAAAGTTAGCATATAAAAGAGCGAAAAATTTTAACTCTAAACTTGTATATGTAAATCTAGTTGGTGCTCAAGACGACCTTGTTTTCGATGGAGGTTCATTTGTTATGAATAATGACGGCAAAATTATTCATCAATTTCCATTCTTTAAAGAAACTGAACAGTTTATCGACTTGAATAATAAAATTTGGAAAAAACCAAAAAAAGAAGATGATTTGTCACTTTTGTATAAAGCTCTTATGACTGGTTTAAAAAACTATATGTCTAAAAATGGTTTTAAATCCGCAATTTTAGGTTTATCTGGTGGAGTTGATTCAGCATTAAGTCTGGCAATAATTGCTGATACCATAGGAAGTAAAAACATTTTTTCCTTTTTTCTACCATCTTTATTTACAAGTAAAAGCAGCAGAACTGATGCTTTTGAAATGTCAAGTTATTTGGGAGTCGAAACCAAAGAAATTTCCATCGAAGAATTAAGAAAAAGCGTTTTATTTCATCTCAACCCACTTTTTAAAAATCATAAACAAGAAGTTACGGAGGAAAATATTCAGTCAAGATTACGCGGTTTGATCTTAATGGCAGCATCAAATAAATTTAAATCTTTATTAATAACTACTGGTAATAAATCTGAATTAGCAGTTGGATATTCGACATTATATGGTGATATGTCAGGGGGTTATTCTTTATTAAAAGATGTTTATAAAACAAAGGTTTTTGAATTATGTAATTGGAGAAATGAGAATATACTAGATGAATTTAAAATTAAAAAATTAAATGTTATTCCAGAAAATATTATAATTAAGGAACCAACTGCAGAACTTAAATTTGACCAAATTGATAAAGACTCTTTGCCACCATATCATATTTTAGATAGGATATTAGAATTACTAATAGACGAGAATCTTGATTTAAAATCTATTACTAATAAAGGGTATTCCAAGAAACTGGTTAAAAAAGTTTGGCTTATGATAAAAAATTCAGAATTCAAAAGATATCAGAGTGTTATAGGCCCAAAGGTTACAAAAATGGCTCTTTCATTAGATAGAAGATTTCCATTAACTAATAAATTTGATATAGATTGATGTTAAGATTTGCTCCAAGTCCAACAGGTTTTTTACACATGGGGAATGTAAGGGTAGCTTTACTAAACTATCTATATGCAAAAAAAAATAATTTAAGTTTTTTTCTAAGGATTGATGATACTGATCAAGAAAGATCAAAAAAAAAGTTTGTTGATTCAATAATTGATGATTTAAGATGGTTAGGTATTGATTATAAAAATTCTGTAAGACAGTCAGAGAGAGTATCAAAGTATAAAGATATTTTTAATTATCTTAAAACTAAAAATTTTATCTATCCATGTTTTGAATCATCAGAAGAACTAGCTTTAAAAAGGAAGATCCTTTTAAAGCAGGGAAAACCGCCAATTTATGATAGATCATCTTTAAAATTAAGTTCAAATGAAATCCAGTCCTATATAAATTCTGGGAAAAGACCTCATTGGAGATTGAAACTTGATGACAAACCAATAGAATGGGAAGACCTAGTTCATGGCAAAATAACCTTTAACAACTTATCTGTTTCTGATCCAGTAGTTTTCAGATCTGACGAAATGCCCTTGTTTACAATAACTTCAGTTGTAGACGATGCAGATTTGAAAGTTTCACATATATTAAGAGGTGATGATCATATAACTAACACAGCTGCACAAATAAAATTATTTCAACTCATAGATTCTGAAATTCCAATTTTTGGACATGTTCCACTTTTAAAGTCTCTAACTGGAAAAGATTTATCGAAGAGATCTGAATCTTTTTCAGTAAGAGATTGTAAAAAAAAAAAAATTTTTAATATTGTTGTACTTAACTATCTTAATAAATTAGGAACAAGTAACTCAATTGAAAAGGTTGAAGAAATTGAGACTTTAATAAATAATTTTGATTTAACAAAATTTTCAAAAAGCTCTGTTTTTTTTGATTCAAATGAAATAGAAAGATTGAATTCCAAATATATTAAAGATCTTGATTTTGAAATTGTAAAAGAAAATTATAATTCAGAGTTTAATGATTTTTTCTGGAAAATAATTAGATCTAATGTTGATACTATTGATGATGCTCAAGAATGGTATAATTTGCTTAATCAAGATTTTGAAATACCCAAACGTATAATTTTGGAAAAAAATCTTAAAAGTTTGATATTAAAATCTGTTCCAGATAATGTTGATTTGACTTTCTGGTCTAAATGGACTGAAAACATTTTAAAGAATTATGATATAAAACCTAAAAATTTGTATATTACTCTAAGAGAAATTTTAACTGGGAAAAAATTCGGTCCAAGTATGAATGAACTTCTTACTTTGATGAATAAAGATGAAATAATTAAAAGAGTGGAAACAAACTGTGAAGAAAAAAATTAAGCTTTACGACAGTACTTTAAGAGATGGTGCACAAACAAGAGGAGTCAATTTTAGTCTTGATGATAAGATCAAAATAATCTCAATTCTTGATGAAATAGGAATAGACTATATTGAAGGAGGATGGCCGGGAGCTAACCCTACGGATGATAAATTTTTTAAATCAATACCGAAATTAAAAAACTCAAAAGCAGTTGCATTTGGTATGATGCGAAAAGCTGGAAGAAAATCAAAGAGTGATCCTGGTTTGAATTCTGTCTTAAATTCTGGTGTGTCCTCTGTTTGTTTGGTTGGTAAATCCTGGGATTTTCATGTAAAAAACGCTTTGAAAATTTCACTAAATGAAAATTTAGATATGATTTCTGATTCAATCGTATATTCATCTCAACGGGTTGATGAGGTTTTATTTGATGCTGAACATTTTTTTGATGGTTTTAAAAACAATCCAGATTATTCGTTAAAATCTATCAAACTTGCATTTGATTCTGGAGCAAAATGGATAATTTTATGTGACACAAATGGTGGAACTTTACCACATGAATTAGATGAAATACTTTCTGAAGTTAGGAAAATAATTCCAGAAGACAATTTAGGAGTACATTTTCATAATGATACTGATAATGCAACTTATAACTCTATTCAATCAGTTAGAAATGGTGTTTCACAAGTTCAGGGTACATTCAATGGTTTGGGAGAAAGATGTGGAAATGCAAATCTAGTTAATGTGGCTGCAAATTTAACTTTAAAAATGGGATATGATTGTAATTTGAAAAAATTAAATAATCTTACAAAAACAAGTAGATTTATTGACGAAACTCTTAATAGAGAGTCTTCAAGAAATTTACCTTTTGTTGGATCAGCTGCATTTGCTCATAAAGGTGGGTTACATATTTCAGCAGTTGAGAAAGATCCAAGGTCTTATGAACATATTGATCCTAGTGAAGTTGGAAATGAAAGAGTATTGGTTGTTTCTAATCAATCTGGAAAAAGTAACATTATTAATAAACTTAAAAAATTTAATATAAATATTAATGGAAAAAATAAAAAAATAGTAAGTTTTCTTGAAAAATTAAAAAAACAGGAATTTCTTGGTTATGCTTATGATGGAGCTGAGGCTAGCTTTGAGCTTCTTGCTAAAAGAGAGTTTCAAAAGTTTAAAGAATTTTATAGCCTAGAGAGTTTTAAAGTTTCTGATGAAAAAAGAAGAAATAGTTTAAATAAATTCGTACCGTTTTCAGAGGCAAGTGTCAAAATATTAGTTGACGCAAATGAATTTTATAGTGCTGCTGAAGGTAATGGACCAATTCACGCCCTTGATTTAGCATTAAGACAAGCTCTGATAAAGTTTTATCCCAAAATTAAAAAATTAAATTTAGTCGATTATAAGGTAAGGATTTTAACTCCTCAAGATGGGACTAAAGCACTAGTAAGAGTAAGAATTGAATCTAGAAATGAAAGTTTGAATTGGTCAACGATAGGGGTTTCATATAATGTTATAGATGCTTCATACATTGCATTACACGACAGTATTACCTATCATTTATTAAAATCTAAGTAAAAAATGTCTAAGTATTTAACACCAGAAATCATTCTGGTAAACACACAAATTCCAGAGAATTTAGGTGCAGCTGCTCGAGCAATGCTAAATTTTAACCTCTCAAAATTGAGATTAGTATCTCCATCTTTTGAGATGAGTAATGAAAAAATTATACCCGTCTCAGCAGGAGCTTTTAAAATTCTTAAAAAAATTAGAAAGTTTGAGTCATTTGAAGAATCTATTAAAGATTTTAACATTATAGTTGCAACAACAAATAGAGTAAGGTCCATTAAGAACAAACGAATAAGTTTTGAAGAACTTATCAAAAAAATAAAGAATACAAAAAATAAGGTTGGGATAGTTTTTGGTCCTGAAAAAAGTGGACTCGATAATAACCATATTTCAATGTGCGATTATACGCTAAGAATAAATTCAAATCCAAACTTTTCGTCTTTGAATTTATCTCACGCGGTTTCTTTAGTAGCTTATGAAATTACAAAAGATATTAAAATAAAAGAGAGAAAAACAACTAATTTGCTTTCTAATGAAAAAGATATGATGAATGCTTCAAAAAAAGAATTGTTAAACTTTTTTTCTATATTAGAAGATCAATTAGAACAAACAAATTTTTTTTTAGTAAAAGAAAAAAAAAAAATAATTATACAAAAAATTAGAAGTATTTTTAATAAATTAGAACTTACATCAAATGATGTTAAAATTTTGCTAGGAATTATTAAAAGTCTAAGAAAAAAATAATCATCAAAAGTAAATTGACATAAAATAATTAAAAAGTATATTTCCAAGATATGACAAGAATTTTAAAATCAAAATATAAAGTTGACAGACGTTTGAAGTGTAATCTATGGGGAAGACCAAAGAGTCCTTTCAATAGAAGGGATTATCCTCCTGGTTTGAATGGTCAAAATAGAAAGAAAAAACCTTCTGATTTTGGTATACAATTAATGGCCAAACAAAAACTCAAATGTCATTATGGCTATATCACTGAAAAGCAATTTAGAAATATTTTCTTCAAAGCATCACAAATAAAAGGTAATACAAGCGAAAATCTTATTGAATTGCTTGAAAGGCGTCTAGATGCAACAGTATATAGAATGAAATTTGCCTCAACAATTTTTGCAGCTAGACAATTTGTAAGTCATGGACACATCTTAGTAAATAACAAAAAAGTTACAATTGCTTCTTATTCTTTAAAAGATGGAGACATTGTTCAGGTAAAAGAAAAAAGTAAAGAAATACCTGTTTTGCTAGAAGCTATTAGTTCAACAGAGAGAGAAACTCCACAGTACTTATCTGTAGATTACGATAAACTAAAAGGTACATTTATCAAAGGTCCAAAACCGGATGAAGTCCCTTATCCTGTAATTATGGAGCCAAATTTAGTAATTGAATATTATTCAAGATAACTTTAAGATTTTCTTACAATCATTTAATAACAACTTTATATAAGCCCGTCTATGCAATTAAGTGCACTTATAATTGCCAAAAATGAAGAAGATAAAATTAAAAATACTTTAGATTCTCTTAGCTTTGCAGATGAAATTGTAATTATATTGGATAGGTCTACTGATCAAACCAGACAAAAATCAAATGATTATACTAAAAAAATTTATGAAGGATCTTGGATATCTGAAGGAAAAAGAAGAAATTATGGAATATCAAAATGTAGTTCAGAATGGATTTTGGAAGTTGATGCAGATGAGGTTATAAATAAAAATTTGAGGTTTGAAATAGGTAAAAAAATTAAAGACGAAAATATTGATTATTATTACATTCCACTAACAAATTATATTGGCAAAAAAAAAATTGATAAAGGTTGGATGGCATGTTTAGCGCCAGACGGTAAATTTTGTCTATTTAAAAAAGGAAGAAAAAAATGGATGAAAGGATCTGTTCACCCAGAATATAAATTAAATGGACAGAAAGGAATTGGTTTTTGTAATAGTATTGACCATTATATGTCAAGAAATTTAACTGACTTATTAATGAGGTTTAACAGGAATACAAGTTTGTATGCGCAAGATTTAAATTTACAGAAAATAAAGAAAAAGAAACTTTTATCCATAAGGAAGATCTTTTCAAGATTTTTTAAGTCTTATTTGTCACGAGGAGGAATTAAATTAGGGGGTGTTGGGATATTAATAGGCCTATTGTGTGCAATTTATCCTTATGTATCTGCTGTAAAATTTAAGATTAAATGATTTAATTATTTTTTGAAAATTTAATATTTTTTTCTTTAAAAAGAGTTTCAATTTCACCATTTTCTAGCATTTCTTTTAAAATGTCGAAACCACCAATAAATTCTTTTTTTATATAAATTTGAGGAATTGTAGGCCAGTCAGAATAAGTTTTTATTCCTTCTCTTAACTCCAAATCATCAAGAACATTATAACTTTTGTAATTAATTCCAAAATAATTTAATATACCAACCACATTTGCGGAAAATCCACATTGAGGAAAGTCTGGTGTTCCTTTCATGAAAAGAACTACTTCATTATTTTCTATCATTTCATCTATTTTTTTATTTATCTCTTTCATTATAATCCTTTCATTTATAAGGAGATGTTTCAAGCATTAATGCATGAAGTGTGGTGCCCATATGAGAACCTAAAGCGCTGTAAACGAGTTTATGTTGATTTATCTTTGACAAGCCCTTGAATGATGAAGAAATTACTTTTGCGCGATAATGATTATTATCACCCTTCATATCTTCAATTTCGATAAGAGCATCGGGCATTTTATCTTTTATTAATTTTTTAATATCATCCGGACTTAGTGTCATTTTTGCACAAATTTTTTAAACCATTTACTATTATAATTTATAAGCTTTTTTACTGAAATTTCAAATTGATTTAGTAAACTAAAATGATTTCCTTGAACAACTCCTACTTTGGTAATTCTAATTTTATTTCTTAACGCATATTCTTTAAAGATTTTTTCGTTATTTACAGCTACGAGATACCTTGATTGGTCTTCGCCAAAACACCAGTTTTTGAGCTTTTTAATATTTTTTGGAACCTGAACTTTTATTCCTTTTTTATTTGCAATTGCTAATTCTGCAAGTGCTATTAAAATTCCCCCCTCAGAAATATCGTGGCAACCAGTTATTAAAGAGGTTTTTTCTCTTATTAGATTTTTTATAAAAATTCCATGTTTTAATTCTTTTTTTAAATTTAATGGTGGAGGTTTACCGGTGTAATTATTATTAATTTGGTTATATTCTGATAATTCAAGATGCCCCGATGTATTACCAACTAAAAATATTTTATTATTTGTTTCTATTTTTAAACTCTTAGCATTAGATAGATTTTTTATAAGTCCTACTCCACCAATAACAGGTGTGGGAAAAATCGATTTTTTATTAGTTTCATTATAAAGCGATACATTTCCAGAGACTACTGGGAAGTTTAAAAACTCACAAGCTTCTTTAATCCCTCTTATAGCTTCTTTAATTTCATACATTATTTCTTTTTTTTCTGGATTCCCAAAATTAAGATTGTCTGTAATTGCAATTGGTTCAGCACCCGTTGAAATTAAATTTCTCCATGATTCAGCAACACCAATTGCAGCTCCTAGTTTTGGTTCTGCGTTGCAGTAAACTGGGTTGCAATCACATGTTATAGAAATTGCTTTATTAGAATTGTGAACTCTCACAACTGCAGCGTCCGCCTGACCAGAAGAATAAATGGTATCACACATAACTGATCTATCATATTGATTATAAACCCATTCTTTTGAAGAGTGATTTGGACTAGAAATAATTTTTAATAATGCTTCTTTGATTGAATAATTATTTATTTTTGTATTATAAGTTTCTATTTTAGAAATTTTCATAGATGGTCTATCATATTCAGGGGCTGACTCAGCAAGTGGTTTTATAGGAAGATTTCCAACTAATTCTTTTTTAAAATAAATTTCCATTTTTCCATTTTTTGTAATTTTTCCAATTTCTCTTGCTTCTAGGCCCCACTTTTTGAATATTTTTTTTGTTAGCTCTTTTTTTGAAGGTTTAATAATCATTAGCATCCGTTCTTGAGTTTCTGACAACATCATCTCGTAAGGTGTCATTTTTTCCTCTCTACAAGGAACATTGTCAAGATAAAGTTTAACGCCGCATGAGCCTTTAGATGCCATTTCAAAAGATGAGGATGTTAATCCTGCAGCTCCCATGTCTTGAATTGCAATAATTGCATCTTGTTTCATTAGTTCTTGACAAGATTCTAATAATAGTTTTTCCATAAATGGATCTCCTACTTGAACTTGTGGTCGATTAGATTCAGATGTATCATTAAATTCAGCAGATGCCATAGTCGCACCATGTATACCATCTCTTCCTGTCTTAGACCCTACGTAAAAAATTGGATTTCCAACACCCTTTGCTGTTGAATAAAAAATTTTATTTTTTTTTACTAAGCCAACACACATTGCATTCACTAAAATATTTTTATTGTATGAATTATGAAAATAACATTCTCCACCAACTGTTGGAATTCCTACACAATTTCCATAGTCCCCAATTCCTTTGACTACTCCTTTAAGCAAATTCTTTGTTTTGAAAAATTTTGGAGAGCCAAACCTTAATGAATTAAGATTAGCAATAGGTCGAGCACCCATTGTGAAGATATCTCTCATTATTCCTCCTACACCCGTAGCGGCTCCTTGATAAGGCTCAATAAATGAAGGATGATTATGGCTCTCCATTTTAAAGACAATTGCATCATTATCATCAATATCAATTATTCCTGCATTTTCTCCTGGACCGCATATAACTCTTTTCCCATCCGTTGGAAGTGTTTTTAACCACTTTTTTGTTGATTTATATGAACAATGTTCGCTCCACATTACTGAAAAAATTCCAAGTTCTAACAAATTTGGATCTCTTTTAAGTATTTTTTTAATTAGAAGATATTCTTTTGCAGTTAATCCATGTTCTTTTATGACTTTTTGTGAGATTAATGTCATAAAATCTCCTTAAGACTATTAAAGAAAAGAATTCCATCATGGCTTTCAAATAAATTTATTGCCCTTTCAGGGTGAGGCATCATCCCTAAAATATTTTTTTCTTTATTACAAATTCCAGCAATATTATTTAATGATCCATTAGGGTTATTTTTTTTGTCAATTTTTCCTTTACTTGAACAATATTTGAATATTATTTGTTGATTATCTTCTAATCGTTTAAGATTATCATTTGATGTGAAGAAGTTTCCTTGAGCATGTGCAATCGGAAATTGAACAATTTTTTTTAAATTTCTTGTAAAAATTGAATTATTATTTTCAACCTTTAAGAATGACTCTTTACAGATAAATAATTGATTATGATTGTTCAAAAGTGTGCCATCTAAAAGTCCGCATTCTGTTAGTATTTGAAATCCATTACATATCCCAATTATTGGGATCCCTTTCTTTGACAATCTTATAACCTCTTCGATAGCTCTTGATTTAGTTGCTAATGCTCCTGATCTTAAATAATCACCAAAAGAAAAACCTCCTGGAATAAAAATCATTTTACAATCTCTGATTTCACGATCATTATGCCAAATATAGTCTACTTTTACATTCATATGATTTTCAATTGCAATTTTGAGGTCTCTATCACAATTTGAACCGGGAAAGATTATGATTGAAACAATTTTTTTATGCACTAATCATTTCTTAATAATTCTAAAATTTTCTATTACGGGGTTTGAAAGTAAATTTCCACTTATTTTTTCAATTTCATCAAGTTCCTTCTTTGATTTTGTAATCTCAATGTCAAAATATTTACCTTTAGATAAGTTTTTTATTGATTTAATTCCCATATTTTTAATTGTCATTTTTATTGCTTCTGATTCAGGATCCAAGATTCCTTTTTTAAAGCTTACATAAACTCTATAAATCATCTTTAATAACTTTCTTAAATTCACTTTCTGATAAAACTCCTAATCTGTATGCTACTTCTTTATAAGCTTTATCAACGTCTCCTAAGTCCTGCCTAAATCTATCCTTATCGAGTTTTTTGTTTGTATTTATATCCCAAAGTCTGCAATTGTCAGGGCTAATCTCATCTGCAAGTATAATATTAATTTCATCATTTTTCCAATATCTTCCAAATTCTAGTTTAAAGTCAACAAGTCTTATATTTAAGGAAAAAAAATATCCAGTTAAAAAATCATTTATTCTAGAGGATAATGAAATAATTTCTTCTAATTCAGATGGTGAAGCCCATTCAAATACTACTATGTGTTCCTCCGAAATTATAGGATCATTTAATTCGTCATTTTTAAGATAGAATTCTATAATTGGTCTTGATAACAACTTTCCTTCTTTAATTCCTAATCTTTTAACCAATGATCCGGTAGCAATATTTCTTACAACAACTTCTATTGGAATGATTTCCAGTTTCCTTATTAATTGTTCTCTCATGTTTATTCTTTTTAAAAAATGAGTTGGTACATTTATTTCTTTTAATCTTGTCATTATTAGCTCAGATATAAAGTTGTTTAATACACCTTTTCCTGGAATTTGTGCTTTCTTTTTATTGTTAAAAGCTGTTGCGTCGTCTTTAAAATACTGGATTAATGTATCTGGATCAGGCCCTTTATAAAGAATTTTAGCCTTTCCTTCATATAATTTCTTTTTACTATTCATTTTAAGACTCTTTTATAAATAACATCAATATTTTTTAGAAAGTAATTTAAATCAAAAATTTTATTTATTTCATTGTTGCTCAGCAAAGATTTAACTTTTTTATCATTTTGAAGTAGTAATTTAAAATCAGTGTTTTTATTCCATGCTTCTAATGCAACATTCTGAACAATTTTATATGCTTCTTCTCTGGAAATATTTTTATTTACTATTTCTAGCATTACTTTTTGAGAATTAAACAATCCATTAGTTTTTTGTAAATTTTCTTGCATCATTTTTTTATCTACTACTAAATCTTTAATTATATTTTTCATTCTATTTATAGCGAAGTCAGTTAGCACAAGAGTATCAACACCAAGTGTTCTTTCAACAGAAGAATGCGAAATATCTCTTTCATGCCAAAGAGAAATATTTTCCATAAAAGGAATACAACTTGATCTAATTACTCTGGATAGGCCGGTAATATTTTCACTTAGTATAGGATTCTTTTTATGTGGCATTGCCGATGAACCTTTCTGATCTTTTGAAAAAAATTCTTCAACCTCTCTAACTTCACTCCTATGAAGATGTCTTATTTCAGTAGATAGATTTTCTAAAGATGAAGCAATTAAAGACAATGTTGAAAAAAAATAAGCATGTCTATCTCTTGGAATAACTTGAGTTGCAACATCCTCAGATTTTAAATTTAATTTTTTTGCAACATATTTTTCAACTCCCGGTTCGATGTTTGAATATGTTCCTACAGCACCTGATATGCTACAAACTGAAATTTCATTCTCTGCATTCAATAATCTATTATAGTGTCTCTCAAATTCACAAAACCTGCTTAACATTTTAAGACCAAAAGTAGTTGGTTCAGCATACATTCCATGACTTCTTCCTATACATGCAATATTTTTAAACTTTATTGCTTTTGACTTGAGATTACTTATTAACCCCTTCAATTCTTTTTTAATAATATTGCAAGATTGTTTCAGTTGAATTGAAAATGCCGTGTCAATAATATCAGATGAAGTAACTCCTTTATGAACGAACCTAGAGTCTTCTCCAATATTTTCAGCGAGATTTGTAAGAAATGCTATCACATCGTGCTTAACCTTTTTTTCAATTTGATCAATTCTTTTAACATCAAATTTAGCTTTTTTTTTAATTATTTTTAACGATTTCTCTGGAATAATTCCTTTCTTTGAAAGTGCCTCGCAAATTAAGATTTCAATCTGTAACCAAATTTTAAACTTATTTTCAGGCTCCCAAATTTTTGCAATTTCTTTTCTTGTGTAACGCGGAATCATTTTTTTTAATATGGTGGAAATTTAAAATTTTTTTTTGAAAGTGTAAATATTTCAAAACCATTTTTTGTTACACCAATTGTATGTTCAAATTGTGCTGATAATGATTTATCAGAAGTAACTGCTGTCCAACCATCTGATAATATTTTTACTTTATAATCTCCTATATTAATCATTGGTTCGATTGTAAAAAACATGCCTTCTTTAAGTTCTTCTCCTTCTCCTGGTTTACCAAAATGTAAAATACTAGGATGATCATGAAAGGTCTTTCCTAATCCATGCCCACAAAAATCTCTTACAACAGAGTAATTATTCTTCTCTGCAAAGGTTTGAATTGCATGTCCTATATCACCAACAGTGTTTCCAGGTTTTACGATTTCAATTCCTTTCATCATTGCTTCGTATGTTGTTTCAACTAGTTTTTTTGCCTTTAACTTTACCTTTCCTACATAAAACATTCTACTACTATCTCCATGCCATCCATTTAATATTGGTGTCACGTCAATATTAATAATATCACCATCCTGAAGTATTTTTTCTCCTGGAATACCATGACAAACAACATGATTTACCGATGTACAAATTGATTTAGGGAATCCTTTATAATTCAAAGGAGCAGGGACTGCTCCTTTACTTGTCTGGAATTCATGACAAATATCATTTATTTCTTGAGTTGAAATACCTGGTTTAATAAAGTCCGTTACATAGTCCAAGCATTCTGAAGCTAATTGACCAGCTTTTCTCATAAATTCGAATTCATCTTTAGTATGTAATTTGATAGTGTTATTCATTGAGAAAACACTATATTAAAAAACTTATAACTAAGAGTAAATGTTAAATGAAAAAAAAAAGAAAATCATCAGGAATAATTATTATAGGAAATGAAATTTTATCAGGAAAAACCTTAGAAACGAACTCAAATTTCATGTGTAAGGAATTATATAATGTTGGTATTTCTTGTAATGAAATAATAATTATTAAAGATCATAAAAAAGAAATAGTTAATTCTGTTAATCTTTATAGAAAAAAATACGATTATGTTTTTACATCTGGTGGTATTGGTCCAACTCATGATGATGTAACATCAAGTTCTATAGCAAGCGCTTTTAAACAAAAATTAATTTTAAACACTGAAGCTAAGAAACGTATTTCTAAGCATTATTTAGACGATGTATTAACTGATGCTAGACTAAAAATGGCCTATCTTCCAGAGAAAGCATGCTTGATTGATAATCCTGTAAGTGTTGCTCCTGGTTTTTTTTTAGAGAATGTTTATGTTTTTCCTGGGGTCCCAAAAATAATGCAAGTAATGTTTAAAGAAGTAATTTCAGAATTAGATGAAGGGTTTAGATATTATAAAAAAACAGTCTCAACAATTCTTTCTGAGGGATTAATAGGCGGTTTCATTGAAAAAATTCAAAATAAGTTTAGCAATCTTGAGATTGGGAGTTATCCATACTTCAAAAAAAATGCTTTTGGTGTCTCATTAGTAATAAAAGGAGAAATTGAAAATGAAGTGCATGAAGCTTGCCATGAAATTTATGATTATATCAAATTAAAAAAAGGAAAACCTGAGATATTCTAATTTTTTTTTATTTGTTTTGAGAAAATTTCTTCGACAATACTCTTTAGATTATTTTCAATCCAAGAATGAATAAATATTTTAAATTGGGCTTCTAATAATTCCGATTCATTTAATTTAGAAAAGGAAGAAACCTCAGTATTTTGATTTTCATTAATATTTCGAGAAGATTTAAATTCTTTTAAAAATTTATCTTCTAATTTGTGTTCTAATTCGCCAATTAAATTTATTTTTTGATCAATAAAATTTTCTTTTTTGGATGATAAAAAAGTCGCTGATGAATCCTTTTCTTTGGAAAATTCTTGATTGATTTCTTTACTTTGAATAAATCCTCTCTTTGGTGAAAAAATTTTTTTTTCAACATCAACTAGATTTCTTTGTATATTATTCTCATACGTAGCCTTAGCTTCATTAACTAATTTAAAAATCGACATTAAAAGATCTTCTATTGTTTTTTTTTTTTTCATATAAAAATTAATTTAATCTAATTAATTCAATTGACTATACATTAAGAAAGTTAAGATGGTAAATAAATTGATTAATTAAATTAAAGGTACGGTTATTATAGTTTTTTTTTTATGATATACATAATTGCAATATGTCAAATATTCCTAATGAAATTATTCCTTACGCTTTTTTTATAATCTTATTATTTTTTTTATTGGCATTAAAGAAAACTAAGAAAATAAAATTTAAAAAGTATGAGTCAGAAACATTGCCTGAACTAAACCAAGAAGATAAAAGAGAGTTACTTGAAAAAGCTGAAAGTAGACTTTATGCCCTCAAAGATTTATATAAACAAGAATTAATTGATGATAGTATTTACTTAAAAAAAACAGAGTTAATAGCAACAAATTTAAGTAACGAAATTGGTAAAGACATAATGGAGTTTCCAAAATTGCATCAAAAGATGATATTTAATGATTTAAAATCAGAAATTAAAAAAAAAGTTGAGTATGATAAAGTTAAAAATGTTAAAACTGACATTGATAATCTAATATCTGCGGTAGATAAAAAAATAAAAGATGGAATTGTTGATGAAGAGAAGTAATTCAGAAATTTTAAACAAAGTTAAGAATTTAGTTTCCGGAAAAAATCAAAAGAATCTTAAAGCGCAAATTGAAAATATAAAATCAACAGAAAGTAATGTTGATCTAGAATTAAAAAAATGGATTGAAAACAATGCTGAAAAAATTGCCAGAGAAATAATTCTTAATGAAGTTAAGAAAATTTTTAAATGATTAATTTATTAATGTTTTTTCTTGATACATAATCTTTTATAATTATTATTATCTAATTAAATAACTACTAAATTTTTATTGCGAGCGTGCTGAAATTGGTAAACAGACAGGACTTAAAATCCTGCGGGTGGTAACACCCTTGTGGGTTCAAGTCCCACC
>MDSZ01270681.1_pt1 | contig 29465 bp, 18 predicted proteins | sample 811201 | NCBI WGS metagenome assembly MDSZ01 (sample SAMN05326647, study PRJNA326480) | marine metagenome | isolation source: seawater | place: Indian Ocean: North | collected 2010 | reverse complement strand
GTTCGAACCAAGCCTCAACCCTTGGAGCGAACTCGTGATGCCACAAACTGGGACGGTGACCATCAACACCACAGGCACGGTCGATCCCGAAGGTGATGTCGTCTACTGCGGCCTCGAATTCGACGGTTACAGCGGACCTGTCCCTTCCTTGGACGCAACAAATCCGTGCGCGGAAGAGCTCGTGTGGACCTTCAACCACGTGCTCGACGACACCCCTCCACTGTTCCAGATGATCGTCATCGCGTGGGACGAACTTGGCAACAACGCCACCTATCCGGTTCCGGTTATGCTGTACAACGAGGTGCCTGAACCGGTCTTTACGGTTGAGCGGGACAGCAACGCCTCTTCGTCGATGGTGGCCTTGGATGCCTCAGCGGTGGCCGATCCAGAAGGAAACGTGCTCACCTACACGTGGACCTCGAGCGTCGACGGTGTTCTTGCCGAAGGCGATGGGCCGGTCTTCAGCACGTGGAGCGGGTGGCTCAGCCGTGGCGTGCACACCTTGACCTTGACCGTCAACGACGACCGCCCAGAGCACGTCGGCTCAGCTCGCTCCACCAGCATGCTCCTGACCGTGGACGACAGCGTTCCGCGAGCCGTCATCGCGTCCCCTGCGGACGGCGATGTGGTCGAGAGCGCGGATGTCCTCAGTTTCAGCGCCGAAGGTTCGGGCGATTGGGATGCCTCGTGCAGCACCTTCCCCACGAACATGTCGTGGTGGTGCGTGCCCGGCCAGCCGGCCGGTGGTTCGCAATACCTCAACGTGGTCTGGACCAGCGACCTCGACGGCCGTCTGACGCCCGAAGGGGTGGACTGGCTGTTGTTTGACGCGCGCTTGAGCGCAGGAAACCACACCATCACGCTCTCCGTCGACGATGGGCTGCACGAACCGGTGGAGGTCAGCGTACAAGTCGAGGTGCTCACCTCTGCACCGGTGCTCGATGTGACCTTGCCAGAGCCTGGGCACCGTCAGTCGTCCTCGCTTCCGTTGGTGCTTGATGCACGCGCTTCCTTTGACGCGGATGGAGACGCATTCACCATGTCGGTCAGCGTGGACGACGACGTCTTCCTTGACGGCGTGGATGCCTCCATCTTGCATCAGATTTGGCTGCCTTCCGGGGCACACGACCTGACCTTCACGTTGGAAGACAGCACTGGCGCCGTACGAACAGGCGTCGTGCCGGTGGTGATGGACCCCTCGCCACCAACCGCGCTGATCGTCTCACCGGACGACTTGGCGTCCTTCGCTCCCGGGGCCGAGGTGGTGTTGGTCGACGGCTCGGTCGACCGTGACGGCGACTTGGTTGATCGGGAATGGCGCCTGTGGGCCGGTGGAAGTTTCGAGGTCATCAGTTCCAACGCGAACCACTCGTTGTGGCTTCCACCGGGCACGCATCATCTCTCGGTCTACGTTCAGGACGCACGAGGTTCTTGGGCAGAGGATCACGTGAACATCACCGTTCAGTCGAGCTTGCCCCGCTTCGTTTCGGAAAGCTTGGTGGTGACCCCCGGTGATGTGGTTCTCGGAGAACGCACCACGTTGAGCATCTCTGCTGAATTGGAGGACGCCGACGGGACCACAGAGGACGTGCAAGCCACCATCACGTTGGGCGATCAATCATGGACGCTGAACCTCAGCGATGAGCTCGGAAACGGCGTGTGGGCAGGGAGCATCGACGTGGTCTTCGACGATCTTGGAAGCCCCTACGTTCGTGTTGTCGCCACCGATGGTGTGGGGGATACCGCTCAAATTGACGTGATTGCGACGACCATCGACGTCGTTGAATCCACAGGGGACAACCGCGCGGTGATGTTCGCGGTGGCCGGTGGCTCCCTTGTCGTGGTCCTTTTGGCCCTGAACGCCTTCATTGCACGGCGTCGGCGCATTTCTGATGTTGACCTGATTGCTTCATGGGGGGTGCTCCAAGAGAACAAGGTCGCACCGGAGATTGCCCACGATGCAGATGGAGCAGACGAGGTTGAAGCCGATCAAGCCACCGATGAGGACCAACCGGTGGGTGGTGGGTTCGACTGGGACGCTGTGTGAGCGTCACGCTTCGAGCGTCCCGTCGTCCGAGTCCGTGTTGTTCTCGTTCGGACCCCAAGGCGTCACGGTCCTGTGCAGGCCAAGGCGACGAGCGTAGAGGAATTTCAGGTTCTTCCATCCGTCACCCCAGGTGTGAATTTCGGCGTCTCCCACGCGAGGTCGGTACGGAACAGAGATTTCGATGGCCTTGCTCTTGCCGAGGTGGCGGCGGGCGAGGATTTTGATTTCCTCTGAGAGCGGCATGCCGTCGTTGGTGGGGCGCATCTTCTCGTTCTCGAAGATGCGCTTTCGGAACACCCACATGCCCGATTGCGAGTCCTTGATGCCGTACCAGAACAGCATGCGAGCGGTAAACGAAAGCATCCAGTTTCCAAAACCGTGCAGGCCCGACATCGAGCCTTCTTCGGCCAAGGTCAGGCGATCGCAGGTGATGAATTCCAGGTCGTCGTTCAACAGCTTCGCAACGAGCTCAGGCACCTTTTCGGCGGGGTAGGTGCAGTCGGCATCCATCGTCACGATGACGTCGCCTTTGGCCACGTCAAATCCAGTGCGGTACGCTCGACCGTAGCCCTTGCGAGGTTCAAGGTGAACGCGTGCCCCCTTCTCCAACGCAATCTCGCGTGTGCGGTCGGTGGACGAGCCGTCTACGATCATGATTTCGAGCTCATCGCACCAGTCTCTCGGAATGGCGTCGATGGTCGCGCCGATGGCTTCCTCCTCGTTTCGGGTGGGAAGCAAAACCGTCACACTGACGGGCAGCCGGTCAGCCATGGTCGAGCCAAAAGGCAAGGGGACTTGAATCCGACGCCGTGCCTCAAATCAGGAAAGGCTGAGGTTGTCGCGCCGAAGGTTGGACCACATCACACGGACGGCCAGACGTGTTTTGGTCAGCAAGCCAACCTTTGGTCGGTGGCTGAAAACCGCACCTTCCGTGCGCACGATGGCGGTCAACAAGGACTCGTAGGCTTCGACCATCATGGCCGGTTGGGCGCGCGCTCGGCGGTCCAACAACGGGAGGAGGTCCTTGGCCGAGTCTTGGTGGCCTTCCACCGCTTCGCAGTAATCCCGGATGAAGGCCCTCCAGCGAAGGTCCGTTTCGATGCGTGAATCGCTGAGGTCCTCTTTGGACAGACCATGCGATTCCAGCACGTCGAGCGGGAGGTAGACACGTCCGCGATCCAAGTCTTCCTGGACGTCGCGGAGGATGTTGATGAGTTGGAGTTGGATGCCCATGTCGATGGCGTGCAGGCGGGCCCGTGCGTCTTCGTAGCCGTAGATTTCGATGAGCACCAAGCCAACGGCGGAGGCGACCTTGAAGCAATACGCGCGGACGTCTTCCCAACTTCTCACTTCTGTAGGAAACAGGTCATCTTCCATGCCATCGATGATGGTCTCGAGGTCCAGCAAGCGAACGCTGTAGGTCTGCATGACCCACGCCATCGCGCGCATCACGGGATGTTCGCCTTCGATGGGGCGTGCCCCCGAAGCAAACGCGCGCAAGCGCAGGCGCATCGCAGACAGGGCTTCGAGGCGCCATCGTGCGAGGTCTTGCGGGTCTGAGGGTCGTCGTCCGTGCAGTTGAACCAATTCCTCCATGCGTGCTTCGCTGAAGGCCAGCACGTCCTCGGTAATCGGAAGGCGTTCGTCCGCATCACCGTCCACGATGTCGTCCACCCACCTGCAGTAGGCATAGACGGCGTTGACCGCGGCTCGCTTCTTGGCCGGGAGCGACGCAAAAGAAGCCACGAAGGAGGAAGATGCCTCCTTTGCACGACGCTCACACGCGTCGAGGGCCATGCGTAGTTCCGTCATGTCAGCCACTCCTCAAGCCGTAGGCTCGCCGCCCTTGTGCGGGCGGGGCGCGCCGATGCTCTTGAGTGCTCGCCGTCCATTCTTGGAGCGTCGAACCGAGTCGAACCACACGCTGACGCCGTTCCAGTCGGGAACAATGCCAAGGTCGTCAAGCACGAGTTTGCTCGAGATACGAGCGCTTTCAAAGATGACGGGAAGCCCGGATCCAGGGTGGGTTCCGCCACCAACAAGGTACATGCTGTCGACGTCCTCGAAGCGGTTGCGCGGGCGACGCCACAACATTTGGTCGAGGCCGTGCGCGAGGTTGAACACCGCGCCGCGGTAGCAGTAGTCGCCCCAGTCATCGGGCGTCATCATCATCTCGGTGACGATGTGGTCGCGGATGTTCTCGTACCCCAACTTGGTCTCGATTTGGTCCAGAATGCGCTCACGGTATTCCGCACTGATCTCGGACCAGGTCACGTTTGGATGAATCTGCGTCACGGGGACAAGAACGTAGACGGTTGAGCAACCCTCAGGTGCCAGTTGCGGGTCGGTGACGCACGCGTTTTGGACGTACACCGAGGGGTCGTCCCAGGTCACAACATGGCGGTCTTCGATGTCCTTGAGGTTCTCCACATAGGTGCTGGACGCGTAAATCTGGTGATGCGGAAGGTGGTCGTAGGTGCGGTCCACACCGAGGTAGAGCATGAAGGTCGAGCAGGAGTATTTCTTCTTCTCCAACTTCTTGTCCGTCCAGCGTCGGCGGTCCGCATTGGGCACCATCTCGGTCATCGCCTTGGCAAAGTCAGCGTTGACCACGACAGCGTCGGCACGATGTTCGCCAGAGGCGGTTTCGATGCCCACCGCGCGGCCGTTCTCGGTGATTACGCGGTCCACGGCCTCGCCGAGGTGAATCTCGACGCCCAGCTCCTCGGCGATTTCCGCCATGCGAACGGGAACGCTACCGAGTCCACCCATCGGGTGGAAGATGCCGTGCTCGTACTCAAGGAAGGCAAGGATGGTGAACAAGGAGGGGCAGTTGAACGGCGACATGCCGAGGTACTTCGTCTGGAAGGACATCGCCAGCAGCAGCCGTTCGTCGTCAAACAGACGTCCAAGGTCATCGGCCACGCTTCGCGTGGGCCTCAACACCGTGGCCGCACGCATGGCACGCTTGGACAACAGGTCGCCTGGTCCGTTCCACGGTTCTTGGAGGCAGGCCTTGGAGCGCTCCAACTTCTTGCGGTTTTCTTCGACGTAGGTGACGAAGGCTTCGGCGTCTTTGGCGCCGGAAAGGGCTTCAATGCGGTCCTTCATGAGGTCCAAGTCGCTGGTGCAATCCAGTTCGCCTCCTTGGCCAAAGACCAAGCGATAATTCACGTCGAGTTCAGCAAGGTTCAGGTCGACGTGAGCGTCCCTGCCAATGGCTTGGAAAATCTCCTCGATGACCTCCGTGTAGTGGAAGAAGGTCGGTCCCAGGTCAAAGGTGAACCCTTCCTTTTCGATTGTGCGCGTTCGCCCACCGACACGATCGGATTTCTCGAAAACGCTGACCTTGACACCGGCCTTGGCCAGAAGAAGGCTCGCGGCCAATCCACCGGGACCTGCACCGACAATGATGACGTGTTGCTGTGGCATCAATGGAACATCCGCATTTCAGGTATAAAGGACCGTTTCACCGCGTCTTCGCTTCCATGCCTGTGCGGATGTGAAAGCTGGGGTCAAGCGGCACGGGAATTCTTCGATTCGGCACGGCGTTTATACTCTGTTGGTTGGACTCAACGTTGTGCTGATGGACCCGGTCATGCTGGTTCCTGTTGGGCCTTGGTGGTCGGTCCTCGCCCAAGCCATCGGCATCTACCTTCTCGTGGACTTCATATCCGGCATCATTCACTGGTCGGAGGACCGGTACGGTGCGGAGACCACGCCGCTGATTGGGAACGCCATCAAGAAAAACATCCTCCATCACCACCGCCCGCGTCACATCACCCGGATCTCCCTTTGGGAGGCCATGTCCCCTACGCTGTTCATCTCCTTGGGGATTTTTGCGGTTGGAACGCTGCTGGGTTTGTTTGGGTGGCAATTGGTGCTGCTGAGCCTGCTTGGCATGAACGTCAACACCGTGCACCGCTGGGCGCATTCCATTCCGAAAGATCTGCCATGGTTCATCCGAGCCTTGCAGAAGGCCCGTCTCATCCAAACCCCTCAACACCACGCCATCCACCATGGCTTGCCTCGTGTGACGCATTACTGCGCGTTCACCAATTGGGTGAACCCAGTCTTGGAGGTGTTTCGATTTTGGCGGGGCGTCGAATGGTGCATTGCTGTCCTGACCGGTATTCGTCCACGCGAGGACGATTCGCTGCCCGGGGCAGGTCCGACGCCGCAGTGGATCCTTGACCTGGACGAGGAATACAAGGTGTCAGCTCGGGAGCGGCGTGCCGCCGAGTCGTGACCGCTGCTTGGTGGGTTGCAGGTCCACACTGGCCTCGGGCATGATCGTTTTGAAGGCGTCCAAATGTGGGCCCATGGACGAAATGAGGTCCACGTCAGGATGGCTGCGAAGCACCATGCCGTCCATGTACATCAACGAACGGATGATGGGAAACGCTTCTTCGCCAAAGGTGCAACCGGCCAACACCGCAGTCCGGACGGTCTTCATCATCTGCTGCGTCAGGGAGACTTCACTGACGCTCGTTCCTACGAATCCGTCGTAGAGCTGGTGCATGTCTCGCATGTAGCGGTCGAATTTGGCCCCCGTTGGGGGCGTAGCGGCCATGCCCAGCATCGCGATGAACGCCTCGTCGAGGTTTCCACGTGCAAGGTGCTCGAAGAACCCGAACAAGGCCGCACGCACGTGCTCGGGAGCCTCACAAATGGCTCCGGTGTCGATGAAGGTGTACACGCCATCGTCATCGAGCATCGCGTTCCCCGGATGGAGGTCGCCATGGAAGGTGCCCAAGCCGAACATGAACGCTCCCTGGATCCGGAAGAGTTGGAGCAAATCCTCCCAGGCAAGGCTTCCGTCGTCAATGCGGGATTCAATCGAGGGTTCACGGACCCGTTCAACCACCAACACGCGCTCACTTGAGATGTCGGTGTGGATTTCTGGGAAGCGGAGGCGTTCAAGCGGGAAGTCGTCCTTCACCCGCTCCATGGCTTCTTGGAGGCGGATCTGGCCGCGTCGTTCGTTGCGAAGGTCCAGTTCGTCAAGGGTGTAGGTTTCGATGTGGTTCAGCAGGGCCATGGGGTTGCCCACCTTTCGTAGCCGAGGCGAGAAAAACAAGACCGCAGAAAGCCACCGCTTCATGCGTGCAACGTCTTTTCGGAACGCTCCTTCAAAATCGTCTTTGACGAATTTGATGACCACCTCACGTCCGTCGTTGAGGGTGGCTGCGTGAACTTGCCCAATGCTGGCCGCCGCCATCGGTTCTTCGTCGATGGAAGCAAAGTGCGTGGCGAAGTCTTCTGGACAATTCCTCGCCATGAGGCGAGAGAGCGGTGCCGCGTGTTTGGTGTGCGTGCGTTGGTACAGCCCCTGGAGTTCCAAACAGCGCTCTGGAGGAAGCAAATCTGGCCTCAGGGCCAAGATTTGACCGACCTTGACCGCCAGCAGGCCCATGCCTTTGATGCGTTCAAGATCGATGGGTCGGCGGCTTCTGACGGTCCACATAAACCGAAGAAAAGTCCCCAGACGCATACCATCACATCGTGGTGTCGGTTATCAAGCACCGTTCGGACTCAGGCTTCAGAACGGGTGAGCAGGTGGTACTGCCACAAGTCGTCATGCGCTCCTGTTCCGTCCTGGCGACGGACGTCGACGTTCGAGCCGGGTGGGAACCGGGTCATGAGTGCGCCTTCGATGATGCCGTCGTCCATCTCCCACATGGGGAGAACGTCCTGATCTTCCGTGGGCGGGTGGTGAAGGCCGACCTGAACGTGAAATTCCGGTTCAATGCCGTAGAGAAGGGTACCAAGTCCGGCATGCTCCCACCAGTCCATCATCTCGTCCAAGAATTCGATGTCGTTGTCGATCGAGCGTAGGCTGAAGGCCAATTCATGGCCCACGCGATTGCCGACCTGCCGAAGCATCCTGCCGATATCGATGCCGAGCACTTTCAGGTTGGAGAGTCGGCCGTCGCTGAGGCTCTCTCTGGCTTGGCTGACCGTATCGCCGGCGGCAAAGAAGGCCTCAGGATCGAACGGCGTGTCTTCTTCGGGAAGTTCACCGTCGAAACCCAAAGCAGAGGTCAGGGATTCGAGGAAGGACCCTTCTCCAATGGTCAGGCGGAGTGGGTCGTTGATCCTGTTTTCTGTGAAGCGCGCCACGGCCAAATCGAAGGGAATGGATTCTTCCCAGATGGCATCGATAAGGTTCTCTTGGGATGCTGCGAACGGTTCGGATTCAATGACCAGTGCCGCATCCTCTTTTCCTCGGCCCACAGGGTTGGCCTCCAAATTCAGGAATTGAATGACGTAGGACTGATCTTGGAGGAATCCGTTGGAGTCGAGCTCGTCCGCATGGCGGATTTCGATGCTGGGGTGAAGTTGCTCGTAGAAGCGAAGGGTTCTCGGTTCGAGCTGTGTGATGACTTGCACGACCACCCCTCGAACAGCGGCGGTGTTCACGGCTTCGAGGGCTTCTGAGCGGCACAGATGAAGGATGCCAAACCGGCCAAGCAGGAGCACCAGTCGTTCTTCGCTCTCTTCGGCCATGCGCTTGAGTCGTCGGTAAATGTGCACACGTTCTTTCAGCACAGCAAACCGCGGCTCGTCGCGCTCCCTGCGGATGGCTTCGAACGAGGCTTCGTCGCTGGTTCCTTCGCTCAGGGTGTCGTAGCCCTCCTGCAAGCGATCCAACTGGGCACGTCTTGTTTCGATGATGTGATGCACGGCTTCATCCACACGCAGGCTGGAAAATTGCATCGGGCGGTCGGCCGTGGCCGTGACGATGCCCATCTCCTGAAGCCTTGAGAGGCTGTTGTACGCATCAAGGCGCGTGGTGTCAAGTTCCTTCGCCAGTTCACTGGCCTTCATCTTCGGGTTGCTTCCAAGGACCATGATCGAGCGTACTTCGCGCTCGGTGAGGCCCGCTTCAAGCAAAAGTTCGTTCCACATCAGGCCTCACCGCCCGTGACGCGGGTGAGATCGCTGAGGATGCGTGCGACGTGCCTGCGGGGGCGGAACAACCAGTCGTAGACGTAGTGCACCGTGTCGTCGGGTCCGATGAGGAAGGACGACTTGGCCGGGAAGCGGCCCAGGTGCATGGGGACGTTGAACGAGGTTGCGACGAGGCGCTCAGGGTCTGACAGGATTGGAAAGGGCAAACCTCCCGTGAACCCTTCCTTGAACGAACGATGACTGTCGACGGAGTCACGTCCGATCCCAACGATGGAGCAACCTGCCGACACGAAGAGGTCATACTGCTCCTTGAAGGTCAGGCATCCTCGCTTGCAGGTGGGGGAGTTGTCTCGGCTGTAGAAGAAAATCAGGCGCCACGTTCCGTTCAGGGAGGAGGAGTCGAAGAGCGTCCCGTCATCGCCCATCAACTCGAAGGCCGGAGCGGCATGACCAATCATATCCTTGGTCAATGCAGTCGCCTCTTTTTGTGTGAAACTCGCTGCGGTTAAGATAGGTTCGCCCATGTGTTCAGGCCCCCTGCAAGGGCAACAAATGCCCCATTCGTTCTGCTTTTGTTTCCAGATAGCGGATGTTGTGCTGGCCAAGTCCGGCAAGATGCTGGATTCGATCCTCCACGTGGATGCCGTGTTCGCTCAGCCCCCTGCGCTTCAGTGGATTGTTGGTCATCAAGCGCACGCGGCGAACGCCGAGTTGCTTCAGCATGGTGGCGGCCATCTCGTAGGTGCGGGCATCGGCAGGAAGGCCGAGGGCGAGGTTCGCATCCAGTGTGTCGTACCCCAAATCTTGCAGATGGTAAGCTTGTACCTTGGCGTAGAGGCCAATGCCGCGACCTTCCTGGCGCAGGTAAACGATGGCGCCTGCACCGGCTTCTTGGACGGCGCGCATGGCCAGTTGAAGCTGAGGGCCGCAATCGCACTTGAGGCTTCCAAAGGCATCGCCAGTCAAGCACTCAGAATGGATGCGGACCAGCGGTGCCTCGGCCGAGGTCAAGTCTCCAAGCGTCAGGAGAGCATGTTCTGCCCCGTCCTTAGGATCCACAAAGGCGTGGAGGGTGAACGTCCCGAATGCTGTAGGGAGCGTCGCGGTTGCTGGGACGCTCTGGTTCGTCGGCTCGATGCTGATGGCCATGGTAGGATGGATGTCCATCGGTATATGAAGCGTCGTTGCTCGCCGCAGGACCTTGAACGGTTCTTGATATACCACGGCAAGGACATTGAAACGATGAGCGGAGCCGCTGCCTTAGAGAAGCGGAACGCACGCTTATTGGTGCGCCCCGCCAAAAACGGTCACCAAGGGGCACATGTGCTCTACTGGATGACATCCTCGAGGCGAACCACGCACAACTTGGCCCTCCAACATGCCGTCAGCCTGGCGGTTGAACGTCATCTCCCCCTTCTTGTGGTCGAAGCCCTCGCGATCGGTCACCGATGGGCCAACGATCGCATCCACACCTTCGTGCTGCAAGGCATGATCGATCAGCGCACGTCCATGCTCGGAAGCGGGGCCTCCTACGTGCCGTACGTGGAAACACGGCATGGAGAAGCCCGAGGCTTGCTGGCACGAATGAGCGTCGACGCCGATGCGCTGGTCATCGACGATTACCCCACCTACATGCCGCGTCAAGTGGCCGAGCGCGCCGTGGAACTTGCACCCTGCGAGGTCCACCTTGTGGATGGAAACGGGTTCATCGCCATGCGCCATGCCGGGCGAGCCTTCACGACCGCCCACTCCCTCCGTCGGCATTTGCACAAGAGCATCGAAGACCACCTCGCCGATCTCCCGGTTGAACATCCGCTGGCTCCCGCCCTTGGTTTGCCTGATGTGGACGAAGAGCTCATTGATCTGGCCTTCAGGGAAACCGACACGCCACGAACGCCCTTGGAGTTCATTTGGCGGACCGCGGAGGGGGATTCCGTTGGCAGGGATGCCTTGCTCGCCTTGGACATTGACCACGATGTTGCACCCGTTCGCCACATGAAAGGCGGCAGCATGGCCGCCAACAAACGATGGCGCAAATTCCTCGACGACCGTCTTGAACGCTACCATGAAGACAGGAATCATCCCGATTTGCACGCCGCCACAGGTCTGTCGCCGTGGCTGCATTACGGCCATATCTCTGCTCAGCGGATGGTGAAAGACGTCCTCGACCTGTATCGGTGGGACCCTGGACGCGTCACACCTCCTCCCGATGGGCGACGCTCAGGGTGGTGGGGCCTGCCTGCAGGGGCAGAGGCCTTCCTCGACCAAGTCATCACCTGGAGGGACTTGGCGTTCATTCACGCGCACATGGTGGAGGACCACGACGGCTACAGTTCCATTCCAGAGTGGGCTCAAGCCACCTTGGCCGAACACGCAGACGATCCACGTCCCGGAGCGTACACGTTCGAACAACTCGAAGCGGCTGAAACCGGGGATGAGCTTTGGAATGCCGCACAACGCCAACTCATGCAGGAAGGCATCATCCAAAATTACCTGCGGATGCTGTGGGGCAAGAAAATCCTCGAGTGGGCGCCGACACCCCAACTTGCCTTCGATTGGATGGTGGCCCTGAATGATCGTTGGGCCCTGGATGGAAGGGATCCAAATTCCTATGCTGGAATCGGTTGGGTGTGCGGCAAATTCGACCGAGGTTGGACCGAACGGCCGGTGTTTGGCAAGGTCCGATGCATGATGTCGCATCGTACGGAAAAGAAGGTCAAGGCGCGCGAGTACATCACCCGCTTTGGTCCTGGGCCTGCCCAGCAACGGCTTGGGGCATCCTACCGTATGCCCCCGCGGCGGGACGACTGAACGCGCGCAAACGTCCGTTGATATACTCCCCGACGTTCTACCTGCCATGGACAAACCACTTGTGGCTGCGTCGGCTTGTCTGCTTGGTTCACCCGTTCGTTACAACGGCGACGCGTGTGAATTTCGTCCGCTGTCGCGACGTTGGTCGGAACACATGAGGTTGCTTCCTGTTTGTCCGGAGGTCGGCATTGGTCTCGGGACCCCTCGCCCAACCATTCGCTTGTCCAAGGGCGAGAACGGCATCCGCTTGGTCGAACCTCGCTCTGGCGATGACCTGACCGACGCCATGGTGGCATGGGCAGAACGGACGGCGGACGATCTCGCGGGTCTTGGCGTCAACGGCCTTGTGCTGAAGAAAGACTCACCGTCATGCGGCGTGGAACGCGTGAAAGTTCACCCTGCGAAGGAAGGGCGACCTTCACGAGAAGGCGTCGGCGTCTTCGCCATGGTCTTCATGGCGTTCAACCCCCAGATTCCTGTCATCGAAGAAGGGAGGTTGAACGACCCCAACCAAGCGGAGCACTTCTTGGCTCGTGTTCACTTTCATCATCGATGGCAAGCCGCCGGCCAAGACGGTTGGACGGCACAGCGCCTGATGGCCTTCCACCATGAGCACAAGATCTTCCTTGTGGCCCGTACGGCGGATGCAAAACGAACGCTTGGACGCACCATTGCCGCTGGTTTTGATGCAGGGCTTCCAGCACATGAAGTGGCGTTGAAATACATGATTGAGGCGCAGAAAGCCCTCAACGTTCTGCCCCGTCGTGGGCGCTTTGCTCATGCGATGGAACGGGCCCTTGCTCGGATGGACCTCGCCCTTAGCCCGCCCCGCCGTGAAGAGGTCATCCGTTCCATTCATGCCTACCGCAAAGGGCACCTTCCGAGGATGGCTCCCCTGCTTTTGCTGGATCATTTGGCAGGTACGGGCGGGGCAATCCCGCCATGGCTTGGCCACCTGTCGAACCCTGTGCCTGCGGCAACGGGCGTTCTTGCGAGGGTGTGACCATGCCGGTGTTCGAGCATCACGCGCCGATGCCGGCATCGCAATCCGCGTTGTGGTCCTGGCATGATTCTGCAGAAGCCTTCGTTCGCATCATGCCGGAATGGGAGCGTTTGACCCCCGTTCAACTCGGAGGCCTCGAGGACGGTGAACAGACGCGGTTCAAGATGCGTCTGGGACCCTTGCGCCCGATGTGGGTAGCGGAACACTTCGACGTCAAGGACGGGCAGGCCTTCTCGGACCGGATGGTCAAGGGGCCATTCGGCCGCTGGGAACATGAACATCGCTTCGACGCCGATGGAGCCTCGTCCAAAGTGGTGGACACGGTGGAGTGGCGTCTTCCGTTGCACCTGTTGAGCGGATGGACCGCTCCAATCACGGTCATGCCCAGGCTGCGTTCGATGTTTCGTTTCAGGAGCGACCGGGTTCGGGGCGACCTCAAGCGCATCGAAGAAACGGCTGATCTGCCGCGCCGGCGCGTGTTGGTGACCGGTTCAACCGGCCTCATCGGCACACAGCTCTGCGCGTTCTTCTCCGCTGCGGGGCACGATGTGGTGCGGTTGTTGCGGAAAGAAACCGTGCTCCCCAAGCACCTCGCCGCGTGCGATGTGGTGCGATGGAACGATCAGACCGGGGAGGTGCTGGAAGGGTCATTGGAAGGCTTCGACGCGGTCATCCACCTCGCAGGAGCAGGCATCGGCGACAAGCGCTGGTCCAAGGCCAGGAAGGCCTTGCTCCGCAAGAGCCGGACCGTCCCAACCCGCCATTTGGCCATGGCGCTGGCGGCCACCGAACAACCGCCTGAGGTGCTCTTGTCCGGTTCGGCCATCGGCGTCTATGGAAACCGAGGCGATGAGGTGTTGACCGAGTCCTCCACCCGCGGTGAGGGTTTCTTGTGCGACATGGCCAACGATTGGGAAGGCGCCGCCCTTCCAGCCAAAGAAGCCGGCATCCGCTTGGTTCACCTCCGCACTGGACTGGTGACCACCGCGGCCGGAGGCTTCCTTGGCAAGCAACTCTTGCCTGCGAAGATGGGCGCAGGTGGGCCAATTCGAGGAGGTCGTCAGCGCTTGTCGTGGATCTCCATGGACGATTATGTGCATGCTGTTCACCACCTGATGATGCACAACGACGCCGAAGGACCGTTCAACATCACATCCCCAAACCCCGTGCCTCAACGCACCTTTGCCAAAGTGCTCGGACGTGTCCTGCGGCGCCCTGCCTTTGCTCCGCTTCCTGGTGTTGTGATCCGTATCATGTTCGGTGAAATGGGGCAGGAGTTGGTGCTTGAAGGGCAACACGTTGAACCGAAGCGTTTGCTTGACCTTGGGTTCCGTTTCGAACACCCGGAACTCGAATCATGCCTCCGGCATACGCTCGGCAAGGTCCGGGTGCCTTCCGAGGACACGATCCACACGCGTCGGTAAGCCCTTGAGCGCCGACGGGTCTATCCACCGACCGCCGAGAGCCAACCCAATGGACGGGTTGTTCCCAGATTCCATCCCCCTCGCTTTGCGCGTGGTGGTTTGGGTTGTGGTCGGCTGGCTTGCCCTTCGCCTGTGGCTGTTCTACAGGGTCTACCGTCGCCGCATCGCGTCCCTTGACCGCGATTGGTGCGATTATTGCCGTCACCAAACCACGGCCGAGGTGGACGAAGAGGCGCGGACCGTCACCTTCTCACACGTCCGTGACTTCACTTGGCGGGGCACGAAAGACCGTGACGAAGCTTGGGCCAACGACGTCACCTTCGACTTGAACGCCATCAAAGACGTCTGGTACATTGTGGACCATTTTTCCAAAACCAAGGGCATCGCCCACACCATGCTCACCTTCCAATTCCTTGACGGGAAAGCGGTGACCTTCTCCTTCGAGGCCCGTCGAGATGCCTCGGACCGTTTCTCCCCTTGGGAAGGCATGTGGCGCGCCTACGAACTCTACTTGTCCATCGGCTTCGAACGGGACATGATCTTCCTTCGAACCAACGCGAGGAAGAACCAGGTTCATCGCTACCGAACCACCACCTCGAGGCGACGTGAGCGTCAATTGTTCATGCTCCTCGCACGACGGGCGGATGAACTGGCACGAAAACCCGAATGGTACCACTCCTTGTCGACGACCTGCGCAACGGAGTTGCGCAAGCAAATCAACCGTATTTCCCCCGTCCGCATCCCGTACGTCTGGCGTTTGCTGTTGCCGGGCCACAGCCCTCGAATGGCCTACCGGTTGGGCCTGCTGCAACGTTGGGGAACCTTCGAAGAAACCCGCGAGCGTTCACGGGTGGACCTGGTCGCTCAGGCATGGGACGGCGAAGGTGACTACAGCGCCATGCTCGATGCGGCCTTGCCAGGTCATGCCAAATGATGGCCAGACCGGCTCAAGATCACCTCGCCCGACGTGAGGTGGATGTGCACCTCAGCACCCGTCGCAACGTTGTGGACGCCACGTGTTCCTGTGGACAACACCTCGCCGTCAAGCGGCCACGTGACGCCTGCAAGTCGGTTCACGACGGTCTTGCCGTAGGGGTGCAACCCGATGAGCATCTCGGCTTTGCTCGGCACGACGTGAAGCCTTCCGGGGGAAATCCATCGGAGATCGCCTCCGTTTGTGTGAACCACAGCGTTGCTTTGTGCCTCGATGAGGGATGCGGGGACGGCCAGCCTGTGGTCGAGCCGGCCTCCATCGACGCCGACAACATGCACGGGCACATCGGCATGGTGTTCAGCGCACCACCGCAGCACCTTGACCAGATCCGTGGCGTTTTGATCGGGCAAGGCGATGCACTCCACGCCATGAGGGGCGTGGCCCATGCTGTCCAAATCACCGAGGATGTGGGTGAGTTCAACACCGAGGTGTTGAGCGTGCGTCCAGCCACCGTCGCAACCGAGCACCATCGATGGCGCATCGAGGAGCCACGATGGGACGCCGCCATCGGGCAAAGCTCCTGCAGCAAGCACGAGGATATGCCCGCTCATGGCCTGACATGGAGCGGTTCACAAAGAGGATTCGTGCCTCACCTGTCTGCTTCGCAGGGAATGGGTTTTGAACGTCCTCGGTCATCCTGAACCATGGCCATGCAACGCGTTCGCACCCTGCAGGCCTTCCTGATGTGCCTCATGATGGTGCTGTCGGTGCAGAGCATGGGCCTGAGCGCCCTCTTGTCGACCGAAGAGACCCCTCTCCCCTCCTCGGGCTCGGGCGGGGCACTCAGCAGCCATGAGCACGGAGCGAGCGACGATGCCATGGCCCCCATGGACGATGGGGTGGCGCGAGAGGAATCCGTCATCGACACCTGGGAACTCGGTGCCAACCTCACGGAGAACACCACCATCGTGTTCGGCCCGGTGGGGGCGGTGTCTCCCACGGGGATGCGTCACCTTTGCTGGATCGACGATCAAGGGCAGGTGCATCACGGCCGCCTCGGCGAGGACAACATGTGGACCGACGGCGCGGCCGCGTCGTGGTCGACAAGCGTCGTGACCACCGTTGACAACGCCAGCGACGATCCCCTGTGCGCCGTGGCGGCCACGACCGATGACCGCGCACGTCTGCTCATCCGGGACGGTGAGAACCTCACAGCAGCGCGCGAAGCCTTCCCCAATTCGATGTACCTCAACCAAGTATGGCATGTGCGGACCTTCATGCTCGACATGGACGCATCTTCCATTTCTTTGGTGGTTCATGAGGACCGAGAGCATGCGGGCGTGGTGGACGGAAACGGCAAGTTGTGGTTGGTGTGGAACGAAGGCGTGCTGTGGAACCGCACGCTGGTCGATGCCGGTCCAGTGACCGGCGAAGTGGAGATGGCTGCAGTCAACGGTGGCGTTGAAATCTACACCGTCATCGAAGACAAATTGCTCAGGTGGGAGATGCTCGAGGATGGATTCAAGCGAAGTGTGGTCACGGAAAACGCGGACCTCTCCACGGCCATCGGCGTGGATCACGACCGCGAGGGTGTGGCACAAGTCGCGACGGCCGTGGACGGCGAAAGCGGCGCAGGCGTGGAATTGATTCGCAGCCTTGTTGGGCAACGTGAGGGCCGCGTTTCCGGCGACGTTGCGTCCACCGTCATGCTTGGTGACAACCACACCTCAGCAGGGCAATCGGCCCATGGGGACCTGAACGGTGATGGGCGCAGTGACGCTGCTTTCGGGCTACCGCTCACCGATCAAGTCCACATCGTGTTTGGCAACGGCACGACGCTCCTTCTCAACGGCACTGGAATGTTCGGGCATGGCTTGGCCATGGCGGACTTCGATGGCGATGGCCTCGATGACTTGCTTGTTGGCGCTCCGAATGAGGACATGGACAACGGGACCGTCTCCGCTTGGTTTTCTTCGGTGGGCGTGGTCGATGAGCGCCCAGCAGACTGGGTGATGAACGGCAGCGAGAACGAAGGGTTGGGACACACGCTCACCGTCATTTCAGACCTCGACGGAGACGGGGATCACGAGCTTGCCGTCAGTTCCCTGACCCCAAGCACGACGGGGAAGGTGCACGTGCTCTTTGGCAACGGCACGACCCCTGATCTTGCTCGCTCCATCCTTCCCACCACCACCGGCCCCGGATTTGGCCAGGCGATGGCCTCGGGAGATCTGAATTGCGATGGGCACGGCGACCTTGTGGTTTCCAACACCGGAACCCTCGATTCCCCGGTCGGTTACTCCGCCATCGAGGTCTTCCACGGCAGCGCTGTCGGGTACAACGGGACCCCCGACCGAACCTTCGTGTCCAACGCGCAGGGCCGTTTGCTTGGTCACGCCCTCCTTGTTGTTCCTGACGTGACCGGTGACGGTTGCGACGACCTTCTGGCCAGTGAACCGCTCAACGGCACCGAAGCCTACAACGCTGGCCGGCTTTGGCTCTGGGCGGGTTCATCCAACGGCATGGCGAGCACGACGGCGTGGACGCTTGACGGCACGTCGAACGCACGCCTTGGCCTCGCGCTGACGGCCGCCGGTGATGTGGACGGCGACGGCCAACCCGATCTCTTGGTCAGCGGTGCTGGAACCGGCGCAAATCCGGGCGAATTGACCCTGCATTTTGGCAACGGAAGTGGATTCGCTGCAGACACTCAAACGCTGATGACTGGCTCAGCAGGAGACCACGCTGCAGAGCGCGTGTTGGCGCAACTTGACACCGACGGCGACGGCTTGGAGGAAATCGCAGCCAGCCGCCGAGGGGCTCCCCTCGACGGTGGCACGCATGCCCTGTCCGTCGAAATCCGTGAGCGCGTGGACTGGCAATCCTTGTCCTTCCCAATGCCAACCCTTCCTGAGGACCTCATGCTCTCCACGGCCCTCCGTGGTGAGACGGCCATCCATGTGGTCACGCCCGATGAGGCTAGCGGCCAGCACGTTCACCTCATCGAACACACCCTCGACGGCACGCCAGGCGGCCAGTGGGTGACCAGCTACCTTGCCGGGGGGCCTCACCTCGGAACCGTCGTGGCCCTTCCCAACGACGTCGGTCCCGCGACCTTGGTCTTCCACCAGGTCATGAACGCCACCCATTCAATCGGTCAGGTCAACGCCTACGGCGCGATGGCCTACCAAGGTCCGGTGTTGACCACGGGTGCATGGGGGCAGCATGTGGCCACGGTGCACAAGGGCGGCTCCCAACATTTCGTTCTCCCGACCGAAGGCGACGGGCGGCTCTGGCATACGGCCGAGACGGCGACGGGATGGGACACGAACCTGATCAGCGCAGGTGTCACCTTGGATGCGCCGGCCGCCCTCGTTCATGTTCCTGACAACGATTCCTTGGCGGCCGTGTACCTGCCCTCCGGCGAAAGCGCCCTCCACGTGGCGTGGAGCAGCGGCAGCGGGACGTGGGACCTGACCACGCTGGATCTGGGCGTGGACGTGGTCGGTGCTTCCGTGGCGGCCACCTACGACCAAGGGTTGGTGCTCTGGGCCTTGACCGAGAACGCGACCTTGGCCAACCTCTCCAAAATCATCGTCGATTCCTCAGGCGACGCTACGGTAAACACGACCCTTGCGTCCAACCTTCACCCGGACGGGGCGCTCACCTTTGCCGGCGCAGACGAGGCCGGCCAGCACGTCGTGGTGTACGCATCAACCGATGCTGGCCATCTCTTCCGCAACGGTACGGAGCTCAGCACGGTCGGCGATGGTGAAACCCGCGCCTTCCGTCCCGCTGCATGGGGCAGCCTAGGCACACCCCTGGTCAGCGGGCACCACGGTTCGGTGGCCGTGCGCTGGAACAGCACGCTCGGCTTCCTTCACCATGTGAGCGCGCACGGCGCAAGCGACACTGCGCTGTCTCCACTCCATCTTGGCGACGGCGGGGCCTTCGACTACGACGGCGACCTTTGGACGTCCAGCCAAGATGGCCTTCAGATGCATTCGGACCTCATCGATGAGGACGGCCTGCCCTTCGAGAACGCCAGCCGGGTCCGTTCGGTGACCTTCAGCGGCCTTTCCGCGGACGCTCAGGTTCATCCGATCGAGGGGTACACTGGCGCAGACCCCAACGACCTCGACCATCGGTACCGCGCGCTCACGGCGGTGGATGCGGTCAACAAAGACGTGCACCTGATTCGGCTGGTGCTGGACGAAGACCGTGATTTCATTCCCAACGCCCACGACGATCTGCCGCTCATCAGCGGCCAGTGGGAAGACAGCGACAGCGATGGGTTCGGTGACTTGGCCACCGGCCCCTTCCCCGATGCATGCCCCAGCATCACCGGCACCAGCACGTTCGGGTTGCTCGGTTGCTTGGACCTCGACGACGACGGTTGGGACGAGACCACTGACGACTGTCCGAACAACCGCGGGACCTCGTGGTTTGATCGTCAGGGCTGTGAAGACAACGACCAGGACGGTTGGTCCACCAACTCAGGTTCGTGGAACAAGGGTGACAGCTTCATCCTGAACTGGAAACAATCCTTGGACAGCGACGGTGACGGTCGAGGCGACAACAGCGGTCCAGATTGCTGCAACACCGCGTTGGACAACCAGGAGCCCGACCTCTTCCCGTACAACCCGCGTCAATACAAGGACACGGACGGCGACGGTTGGGGTGACGACAAAACGGACGACCTGACCGGCGACGAATGCCCCTACGACTACGGGACCTCCTTCCGCGACCGTCGTGGTTGCGAAGACCGCGATGGGGACGGCTCTTCTGACCCCCGTCCGGCCGAGGATTTCCCCTACAACTGGTCCGTGGAGGAGGGCGCAGACATGTGGCCTGACGACCCCACGCAATGGGTGGACAGCGACGGGGACGGCTACGGTGACAACTCGAGTGAGGGCGCCACCAATCCCGACCACTTCCCCGCCCTCATCTTTGCCGCCGTGGACGACGACCGCGACGGTGTTCCGGACGAGTGGACGTCCTTCTACAATGAACTCAACGGCAGCGCAGGCCTCAATTTGGACGGCTGCCTGAACGCCTATGGAAATTCAACCACCGGGCTTGGAGAAGACGAGCAGGGCAACGAGATCCAGGTGCCCTTGTACGGGTGTCCCGACAGCGATGGCGACGGCAGGGCCAATCAAGACGACGCGTTCCCACTTGAGCCAACGCAGACCACCGACACCGACGGTGACGGCTTTGGCGACAACATCGGCGGGGTGGACGGCGATGAGTGCTACCTTGTCCCCGGTGTGGCCGAGGGCACACCCACGTTTGCAGGTGGAACCGGCAAGGGATGCCCGTTGTTCAACGACGCGGACAGCGACGGTGTTGGTGACGACAACGACCAATGTTCCAACACGGACGCCGGAGCCACCGTTGACGCCGCAGGGTGCGCCTTGAACCAACTTGACAGCGACAACGACGGCGTCAACGATGCTGAGGATCGCTGTGCAAACACGGTTGACTTCCGGACGGTTGACGCCTTTGGATGCGACACGCAGCAACAGAACGTCGACAGCGATGAAGACGGGGTCAGGGACGCCGATGACCTGTGCCCCATGACCCCTGTTGGAGCGGTTGCGGACGGGAACGGCTGCGCTGCCTCACAACGCGACAGCGACAACGACGGCGTCGCCGACGACGTCGACCTCTGCCCGACCTCTCAGGCAGGCTTCCCCGTCGATGCGACCGGCTGCCTTGATGAAACGGCATGTGAGGACGACTTGGACGGCGACGGCGTCGCGGGTTGCCCGGCGTGGGAGGACGGCAGCGACGGTCTGCGCATCAATCAGACCGGTGACGCCTTCCCGTTGGACGCCACCCAGTGGAACGACACCGACGGTGACGGGTATGGCGACAACGCCAGCGGGAACCAAGGCGATGCCTGTCCAACGGAAGCGGGCACCTCCCTGCGCTCTTTGGCCAACAACCTCGATCATTTCGGGTGCCCGGACGATGGGGACGGTTTCGTGGACGAACCCTTCCCAGAGGACCCGACGCAATGGCTGGACGAGGACCAAGACGGGCTGGGTGACAACGCGACCGGAACCGATCCCGACCTGTGTCCAGACACGGCCCCGGGTGATCGAAACCGCGTCGATGAGAACGGCTGCGCCCCCATTCAGCGCGACACCGACGGCGATGGCGTGAACGATGAATTCGATCAGTGCCCGAACGAACCCCTTGGCGCCGACGGCTTTGCGGACGGTTGTCCCGCCGTCGCTCAAGGTGGAGATTCAGAACCCATCGAAGTGTTTGGTCAACCGTTGATGGTGGTCGTTGGCGGTGGCGTTGGTGGCCTGTTTGGCCTGCTTCTGCTCCTGCTGGTGGTCCGTCGTGTCTTCCGCTCCTCTGAGGACGATGACGACGACGATGACGATTGGTTCGATGACGATGAAGAGGATGAACCGGTCCGCACTCCAGCGCGACGGCGGGAACCGATGACGCGCGCTCTCCCGGCCAACGAGCCCTCCGCTCGAGGGCCGGCCAAGGCGGCCGGTCCGTCCGGTGGGCCGCCCCAAGCCAAGCCGAAGCCATCTCAAGGTGGCCCTTCAGGGCGAAAAGGACCGCCAGGCGGCGGACCGCCCGGGCGGAAAGCCGGCGGTCCACCTGGCCGTGACACGCCTGCGCCCAAGGTCGCCGCCCGGAAGCCTGTCAGCGAACCCAGCGCTCCCAAGAAGGTCGGACGCCGTCGCATCGAGTCCGATGCTGTTGGCCAGCAGGATGCTTCCAGCGATGGCCCAACACGACGCCGTGCGAAAGTCAGCGTTGACCTCTCGATGTTCGAAGACGACCAAACGGCCGACAGAAACGCTGCAGTGGCCTGGGTCGTTGACGAATTGGGTGCAGGCGGTGTGGACCGGACCATCCTCATGCAATTGCAATCCACCGGTTGGTCGGCCGAGCAATCCCGAGCCATCCTCGATCTTGCCTCGGCCGGACGGTCGGGCAGGGATTGAAGAAGGGGACCCTGAAGGCGGGGTAAGGTGGACCACGTGAGCGAGCCCGGCATCGAGGTGGATGAGGCGGCCGAGTACTTCGGTGCTACCTCCTCGTCCGACGGCCTCCATGCGATGCTGGCCATGAGCCGAGAAGACGCCTTTGTCGCCTTCTTCCGCCAGCTTTCGGACCTCGTGCTCCAACCCGGTGACTTCGATTTCATGGAAGCCGGTACGCGAATGTCGTGCGAGGGTGGTGAACTGTACTACCTCGTGGCTGGCCACCTCGGCCTCATGTCCATGGCCGACCCCCTTCGGTCCTTCCTTGGACAGGAAGATTCGGAAGGCAACGCTGGGGAAGGAGGCGTCACGGTCACCGGAGCTCAGCGCGATGCCCTCGAGCGCCTGTCGGATCCGATGCGCTTGATGCGTCTGTTTGCCGTGGCCAACGAAACCGGAGGAGAGGACGAGGTGCGCGGTTACCTCCGTGGCATGGAAGGCCACCTGGCCGCGACTGCGGACAACGAAGCCACCTTGGTCCAAGTTGCACTTGACCTCGACGCGTCCTTGGATGTGGCCGGCCAAATCCTTCCCGTCGGTGCGCTTGCAGGCGGTGGCGCAAGCGCCACGGCGTTGGAACTTCGCCCCACGGCGCCGCTTGATGTCGCCTCGTCCGCCCCTCCCGCCCCTGCACCGGAGCCCGTCAGCACTGAAGCCCCAGCTCCTGGTGCGGCACCCTCCGTCGAAGAGGACGCCATCCCCCTCCCCAGCGGAACATCAGGCGTCCCTCTCCCCAGTGCGCCCAGCGATGCCGCCGTAGCGCCTGAACCGGTGGTGGCTGAACTCGACGACCGTCGCAAGAACGAGGCCGCAGCCGATGCCTTCGCCGGAGCCTTTGGTTCCATGATCGCACCCGAGCCAACCCCTGAGCCGGTGAACGAGCCCGAGCCTGAACCCGTGACGGATGAAGAGCGCTTCCTCGCCGCCGACGAGGACGACTCCGGAGGCCTCTCCATCGAGGAGTTGGCGGAAGCCACCGGCACCGATCTGGAGGAGGCTGCTCGGCTTCACGCCGCGGCCGACGTCGACGGGGACGGTCAGGTGACGTTGGAGGAGTTTGTGGGCAGCCAAGCAGCAGAGGTGGCTTCCGCCCTCCCTCGCCCGGTCCGCGCTGCACCCGTGCGTGCACCGGTTGCTCAGCAACCGAACCCTGGCATGCAGCCGTCTCAACCCGCGCCCATGCCTCAACCCCGGCCCATGCAGCCTCAACACCAGGTTGGGGGTGGATGGCCGCAGCAACAACGCAACACGCTGGGCCAACCTCAGCACGCCGCAGGCTGGGGGCAACAGCCGCAGCAAGGGTGGGGTCAGCCCCAGCAGCAAGGGTGGGTCCAACCGCAACCGATGCACAACGTGCCACCGACGATTCCATCTGGGATTCGATGCCCGGGCTGTGGCATCGGCATTGACAATCAGTGGCGCTTCTGTCCGGTGTGTGGTTCGCGAAACCCAGCCATGCCGTACTGATCAATCTTCGACGAACACGCCTTGTTCAAGCAGAGGTTCATCGTCCAACCAAACCGTTGGGGCCCGCATCACCCCAGAGAGGGTGAAGCCCACGCGGTTGGTGCCGCCTCCTGCCGTGTTGTCTCCGAACATGAAATAGCACGTGCCGAGGCATTTCTCATCCTCAAGCACGCTTCCGGTCAAGGCTGCTGCCGGGTTCATGCCAAAGCCAAATTCGGCCACCGTTCCGGCCACGTCCTGATCCTTCGGACGTAGCGGTTCCGCAGCGTCCTGGAATTCCTTTCGGATCCTGCTCGCCATTTCACCACCTGTGATGGAGGCGATGACCCCTTGTTCGATCTCCAAGGTCACGGGTTCGTCAATCAGGGTTCCTTCCCAACTCCCGTCCATGACCAAACGGCCGTTCATGGTCCCTTCCCGCGGCATGATGAAGACCTTGCCGGCAGGGAGGTTCATGACCATCTTTGGGCGGTTGCAAATGCCGTTGTCATCGAAGTTCCACTCACGCCACGCCACCTCAAAGGTGAGTTCTGTGCCGTTCTCAGAGCGCACGTTCACGATACGCCGGCGCCTCAGCCGTCCGGACAATCTGGCGATGCGTTGCTTCACCAAAGCAAAGTCCGCAGACATGCCACCGCCTTGGAACATTTCCGCGGTCATGCCCGGCATGGTCACGATGCGTGCGCCGTCCGACAAGGCGGTACGGACGGCCCGGGTGTGCGTCAACGAATACCGCGTGGGGGCGATGACCACCTGCTGTTGCCGCATCAAGGTGGCCACGGGAGCAGGCGGTTCCTGGCCGTGGTGACGCCCTTTGGGCATCAGCATGAGCAAGACCCGATCTGAACGGGTCATCGCTGCTTCATGGAGGGCTGCGCCCACCTCGGCGGTGGTGGGGTCACACACAATGAGGACGTTCTCATTTCGTCGGATGTCCATGCATGTGGTGACCACCGTCAGTGCACTTGCGGTCAGGTCAACCTCGGAAAGCGCTGTGGTGGACGATGGCGTATCCTGGTCGTTGTCCGCCTGGGTTTCAGAGGCCGCTTCAAGCACCGCTTCAAGGTCCTCGTCCTCGTCTCGCGGAGCGGGGTCCTCTTCCGAGGAACGGCGCCGGAAGGGGAGGACCATGCATACCCGTGGACCTCAGCGGTCTTGAACATGTGGCGAACATCAGGCCATCGCAAGCCTTGAGCAGCATGCACGCGACCGAGGGGCATGACCGCCGCTCAGACCTTCCTCGACCGTGTGCACGACCTCGCTCGAATCGGTTCCATTCAGGGGCACCTCGGCTGGGACCGCGAGACCTTGATGCCGCGCAAGGGCGCGGCCGCACGGTCCGATGTGCTGGCATGGTTGGCTGCAGAATCGCATCGTCGCTTGGTCTCCGAGGAGTTTGGAGCTTTGATGAGCGCCGTTCAGGATGACGCGGCCAATGACCCCGACCTTGCAGCAACCGTTCGAGAAATGAGCCGCCGTCGGGATCGTGCGGTGCTGTTGCCGGAGGACTTCGTCTCTGAGTTTGCACGGACCCGCAGCCTCGCTCAAGGGGCGTGGCAGGACGCACGCGCCGCCTCCGACTTTCCGGCCTTTGCGCCCCACCTCGAGACCCTGCTCTCGATGACCAAGGAGCGCGTACGCCTGCTCGGGCACGAAGGGCCAACCTACGACGCGCTGCTGGATGAATACGAGATTGGGTCAACGATGGCCGGTTATGACCCAATGTTCGCCGAACTCAAGGCGCATCTTGTGCCGCTGTTGGCCCGCATCACCGAGGCCAGCGCAGCTCGCGACCTGCCGTCTCTGCCGGACGGTGCTCGCTTCCCAGTGGCCGATCAGATCGCCTTCTGTGAACGTGTCAGCCGAGCCATGGGCTTCGATTTTGATGCCGGCCGGATGGATGCCTCCGCGCATCCATTCTCTGCCGGGCTTTGGCCAGGCGACACGCGGTTTACGACGCGCTTTGACGAATCTGACCCGTTCTCATGCCTCTATGCCGTCATGCACGAAACCGGTCACGCGCTCTACGAGCAGGGTTTGCCTGAAGCCTTCCAGCGAACCCCCCGAGGCGAAGCGATTTCACTCGGCGTCCACGAGTCTCAGTCACGCTTCTGGGAGAACCAAATTGGCCGAACCGAAGCCTTCTGGAGCGTTGTGGGGCCGTGGTTCCACGAGGCCTTCCCCGACGTGCCGCTGCTGGATCCAGCCGCCATGAACCTCATCGCGAACAAGGTCGAGCCGGGGTTCATCCGTGTGGAAGCCGACGAAGTCACCTACAACCTCCACATCATGCTGCGCTACGACATCGAGAAGCAACTGTTTGAGGGCAATCTGAGCGTTGCTGAGTTGCCCCACGTCTGGAACACCATGATGCGCGAGTGGTTCGGGCTTGAGGTCAAGGAAGACCGATTGGGCTGCCTTCAGGACATTCACTGGTCGATGGGTGCCTTCGGCTACTTCCCCACCTACACGCTCGGCAACCTCTACGCCGCCCAACTCCTCGAAGCGATGAGCGCTGAACTTGGTGACATGGACACGTTGGTGCGTGGCGGCGACTGGAGCGGCCCGCTTGCTTGGCTCAAGGCCCGGATTCACGAGCGAGGAAGTTTGCTTCTGCCTCCCGCGCTCATCGAGGAAGCGACGGGTTCGCCGCCGACCGCTGCGGCGTTCTTGCGTTACATCGAAGGCAAGTACAGCGGATTGTACGGCCTCTGATCAAGCCGAGGAATCGCCCATCGCGCGGCCGTAGGCCGCGAGGTAAGCCTCCACTTCACGCGTCATCGTGAAGCGTTCCAGCACCTTTGCTCGGCCGGCTTCTCCTTTGGTGGCCAACCGCTCCATGTCCGACAATTCCTCGTTGACCACGCGGGCAAAGGCGTCGTGATCACCGACTGTATAGAGCGCTCCCGTGCTGCTGTCCACCGTTTCAGGCATGGGGCCGTGGTCGACGGTGATGACGGGGGTCCCAGACGCCATGGCTTCAATCGGAATCATGCCCAATCCTTCGTACAAGGACGGAAAGACGACCAAATCTGCGGCCCGGTAGGCATCGGCCAGGGCTTCGAAGGGCAGGCTTGATTCGATGTGCACTGCCTCCGCTACCCCACGCTTTGCAGCATGCCGCAGCAAGCGGGTTTTCAGATGGCCACGTCCGACGATGGCAAGATGAACGTCCTGCCGTTGATTTCGCAGGGCTGCAAACCCGTCGATGAGCGTCGCGTAGCCCTTCCGTGCGGCCAATCGACCGACGGCAAGGAGCAAACGATGCCCTTCGGGGACCCCAAGGGTGGAACGGAGAGCCAGGGCTTCCTCTGCTCGGTCCGGTCGAGGATGGAACATGTCGGTGTCGATGCCCCAGTGGATGACCTCGCAAGCCCATCCTTCCGGCGGGCGGTACGCGTCGATGAACTCCTGACGGCTGAAGGCGGAAATGGCCACGCAGGTGCTTTCCTCAAGGGCAGCTTGTTCGTAACGTGCGTAGGCCTTGGCCGTGAGTAAAATGGCCAGATCGTTGGGATTCGCGATGGCCGCAGGCTCACGACGTCGGCGGGCCATGAGCAGGCCTTCTCGCTCACCGATCCATGAGCCATGCAGGGTCGTCACGGTCGGGGCCACCTCGCGGTGGCAGCGTTGGAATTGCCGGCGATTCCATGCGATGAGTGGCGTGTGCACGTGGACAACGTCCACTGGGTCCTCAGCATGGAGACGGAGGAGTGCGCGCAAAGCATGGCGGCCAAAGGAGCGCGTGAAGGCCATGGGGGCCTTGAGCCAGGGCACACCAATGATGCGGACTCCAGGAATGGGCGGCGCATCGCCGGTCCCTCGACGGGTGATGACGGTGACCTTGTGTCCCGACGCAGCCAGTTCTGCCGTCAGGTGGTAGATGGTGGTGGCCATCCCTCCCCAGCGGGGTGGATATTCACCGGCCAACATCACGATGTGCATGGTGGCCCCAGAATCAGCCACGGGGTCTTCGGTATGAAGCGTTCCGCGAGGCTGAGTCATCTTCCTACTCTTCGCCCTCTGCCGGGTGGCCACGAAGGGCGATGACCTCGGCATGAAGCTCATCCACCTTGGCCATGAGACGCCTGACGTCGGTGTGCATGCCGTCCTCGGAATCGGATTCGAGCGCCACAACGGTGTTGGTGAAGATGGCGACGAACATGTTGAGGAAAGTGAAGGTGGTCATGAAAATGAACACCACGAAATACACGCCGACCCACCATCCTTCCCGCTCCATCAGCAGGCGCACGATGCCGTTGGACCACGATTCCAAGGTCATGACTTGGAACAAGGAATACAGGGACCGGCCCAAGGTTCCGAAATACTCCTTCCCTTCGGGGCCTGATCCACTGAACAGAACCGTGGACAACACGGCGAACACGTAGATGACGATGGTCAACAACATGGCCACGGCGGTCAATCCACGCACAGAATAGATCAGCGACTCCGCCACCAGCTTCAGTTCAGGGATGCGTGAGACCAACCGGAACGCACGCAGGACCCGCAACACGCGGAAGACCGCCAACACACCGGCTTGAGGCACGAGGGCAACGCCAACCACAACGAAATCGAAAATGCACCATGGATCTTTGACGAATTCAAGCCTCATGGCGTACAGCCTGAGCACGATTTCCAACACGAAGACCGCCATGAACACACGGTCAAGTCCACTCAGGAAGGAAAGGCCCCGTTCGTCGAGGTCATAGGTTTCCAAGCCGATGGCGATGGAACTGGCCACGATGACGATGAACACGAGGTTGTTGAACCGGTCGGACTCGACAAGGGCTTTCGCCCGGTCACGAAAAACCTCGGTCACGTGATTGAGTCAGACGCCGCGGCCATCAACGCTTCGCCGTTTCACGCCCACGGGAGCATGACCAGGGCACGGCCGGTCTCACCGGGTGCAACCAGCACCTCGCCCTTGTCGCCGGTCCTCTCGCTGCGCTCGAACACGGGCACGCCGTCAACGATGGTCCATGACGGCCATCCCACGAGGCTTCGACCATGGAAGGGGTTCCACCCGACCCGACTCCAGGCGTTGGCGTCGTCCACCGTCCGCTGGGTCACCATGTCGACGAGCACCAAGTCGGCGTCAGCGCCGACCTCAATCCGGCCTTTGCCCACCATCTGGTAGCAATCTGCAACGTTGGCGCACATCCAGCGGACGACATCCTCCACCGTGCAGCGCCCCTTTGCGGCGTGGGTGAGCATCACCGGGAGGGAGGTTTCCACCCCCGGCATGCCCGAAGGTGCCTTCGGGAACCCAAGCGCCTTGGCCTCCAAGGTATGAGGCGCATGATCGGTGGCCATGCACATGATCGTGCCGTCGTTGAGCCGAGCCCACAGGGTCTCGCGGTCCTTGGCGTAGCGAATGGGCGGATTCATCTTCAGGCGCGTGCCTTGACGCTCCACGTCCGTCTCGTCGAAGGTCAGGTGCTGCGGCAAGGTCTCGACGGTGATGCACGGCCCGTCACCCTCCTCACCAGGGTGTGAGGTACGTCCGGCCAGCCAGTCGGCCTCGATGCCTGAGGTCAGGTGGAGGACGTGCAAGCGGTGGTTGTGGGTGGTGGCCAAGCCGACGGCCAATTGCGTGGCCAGCAGTGCCGTCACGTCGTCGCGCCACTCGGCGTGGGCGGCCATGTCGGTGCGCCCTTCGAATTCCGCCTTCCGTGAAATCAAACGGTCTTCGTCTTCGGCGTGAACGGCGATGAGCCCAGCGGTGCCTTCGAAGATGCGGTCCAGAGCGCCTTCTTCGCTGACCAAGAGCGAGCCCGTCGAACTGCCCATGAAGATCTTGATGCCGCAGATGCCGGGGCGCGCAATGGGCTCCCCTGGCTTGCCC
>MDSZ01019929.1_pt1 | contig 29467 bp, 18 predicted proteins | sample 811201 | NCBI WGS metagenome assembly MDSZ01 (sample SAMN05326647, study PRJNA326480) | marine metagenome | isolation source: seawater | place: Indian Ocean: North | collected 2010 | reverse complement strand
GTGGAGGGGGTGGCGCTGCTCTATGCCGACAACATGACCGACTCGATGGCCAAGGCCATCTCCGAAACCGAGCGGCGCCGGACGATCCAGCAGGCCCATAACGAGAAGCACGGCGTTGTGCCAACGGCCGCGGGCAAGAAGGCCAGCAACTCGATCCTCAGCTTCCTGGAACTGAGCCGCAAGATGAAGCAGGACGGGCCCGATGCCGATCTGGTTGAGGTGGTGGGCAAGGCGGCCCAGGCCCTCGATGAGGATCCCGATGCCGGTCTGGCACTGGAGGCTCTGCCGGAATTGATTGATCAGCTCGAGGTCAAAATGAAGGAGGCTGCCAAGAAACTCGATTTCGAAGATGCCGCCAACCTCCGTGACAGGATCAAACAGTTGCGTCAGAAGATGGCCGGTAAGGCCTAGCCGTCAGTTGGTTCTTCGGGCAACCTGCCCCAAACAGTTAATTGACTACCGGCACTTCAGTAGTGCATTATTGGTGAGTCGCAGGGGGTACTTTCCTAAGGCGATCTGCGGATGTAGCTCAGTGGTAGAGCATCTCCTTGCCAAGGAGAGGGTCGAGAGTTCGAATCTCTTCATCCGCTTTTAATAAATAATATAATTGCTTTCATTTTTATTTCTACTTTGTTAGATACAGTCTATGTTTATTCGCCTTTTGATGAATATCTGTAGCTTTGCTAGTTAGGCTCGAGTCTTTTGTAAGGTAATTTTTTATATCTTATTTTAAAGACAAGTAATTGCTTTTGTCGATCGATTGTTTAGCTAAGTTTTAGTTTTATCGAGCTTTTGACGATTAACTATGCCCCATCAATTAATAAGCATTGTTGGCAGGGAGCTAGGTTGAATAACTAGTATCAAATATTGAAGATATACTTTCTAGATCTGATGGGATAGCTTTGGCTTAAGTAGTGACCTCAGCCAGCATAAACGGTGCTAGCTTGCCTTAAGAGGGATGGGTATCCTGTGTTTGCTACGATTAATGAAAGACTACCTTGACTTCTAACATTGCTTCGTATGTATGTTTTGAAATAAAATTTGGCAACAACACGGTTTAGTTGTGCGGCTTAACCCCAGAGCCCTTTTACTTGTTGCCGCTGGCCTTGATTTACTAGGCCAGCTTTTGGTGCTTTTTGTAATTGTGGCCAATGCAGAACTTTTGGCTTTGCCATCAGTTGAAAAAGTTGTTGTTTTTCCTATTGGCTGGTTATTACTTTGCTTGGTCTTATACCTAGCTCTTGGGTGGCTTTTTGGTAGCTATACAGTTCTTCGTTGGCAACATTTGCCATATCGAGTTTTAATACAGCGTGTTGGGCTGACTGCTCTGGTTAGCTTGTTGGTAGTTGCAGTCCTCAGATGGTTTTTTAATGTGGATGAGACTATATGGTTGCTTCATAGACGAGTACAGATTTTGTGGTTAGTAGGTTTAGTGTTTTGGTCTTGTAGTGTCAGAATAGCTTTAAGAAGAGACTCTGCTTGGCCAGATCAATGCAGATTGTTTCTTCTTGCAAGTGATACTGAAGCTCGGATAATAACTAAAGCATGGAGGCGCGTGCCTCAGCGTCAATTTTTGGTGAGATTAGATTCATCAAACTTAGCAGGTCAGTTATCAGAACTTACTAGCACATGTTTGATTGCTGTTGCGCCCAATTGGCAGATACACGATCTTGATTCTCAATTAATTAATGAGTTCAGTTCAAGTGATCCACGTCGCATACAAATTATTTCTCCAGTGGCATTGTTTGAAAAACATCAAGACCGTTTACCTCCCGTTCTGCTTAGTAATGGATGGATGTCTTATAGCGAAATGCCTTGGACTCAAAAATTCAGCTTGCAAACTCAAGTTAAGCGGTCTGCCGATATAATACTCGCCTCAGTATTACTAGTTTTCACTGCTCCGCTTCTACTTCTGTCGATAGTTTTGATATGGTTTGATGATGCTGGACCTGTTTTTTATCAACAGGAGAGAACAGGATGGATGGGTAAAACTTTTAAAGTATTAAAACTTAGAACTATGTTTGTTCAGCCCCAAGATGCTGTTGCCAGTTGGACACAAGATGGAGATCACAGGATAACAAGAGCTGGTAATATTTTACGAAAAACTCGCATAGACGAACTGCCTCAGCTTCTTAATGTTTTACAAGGAGATATGAGTTTGATAGGTCCTAGACCTGAGAGACCAGAGTTAGAGAAAAATTTAGAGAAAAATATTCCATATTACCGAATGAGATATTGGATGAGACCTGGACTAAGTGGATGGGCGCAAGTATGTGCTCCATACGCAAGTAGTGTCGAAGATACAGACCTTAAACTGTCTTACGATCTTTTTTATTTAAAGAATTTTAATATTTGGCTCGATTTAATAATCCTATTCCGAACTATAAAAACAGTTCTTAAAGCGAGTGGAAGATAGAAGAAGTTAGATAAAAAGCTTATATTTAAAGCTTTCTTAGGGAGTCAACTTTATCCTGAAATGTGCCAAGAAGTAATTGTAGATAGCTAACTTTTCTAAGCTTTATATTTGAAGTTAAACTCATGCCTACTTGTAAAGGAAGTTTTTTGCCGCCTTTTAGATTGAGCTGTTGATTAGAAAGTCGAATCATTGCTGGATATCGAAACTCAGATCGATTATCGATTTGACTTGGAGGCAAAGCATCGGATCCAATGCTTTTTACCGTTCCCTGTAAAACGCCAAAATCTGTTGCCGGAAAAGAATCAATACTTAGGTCTGCTGGCATGCCAACTGATACGAAACCAATCTGCCTACTGGGTATCTCTACATTTGCTTCAAGTCTATCGTAGGGAACTATCTTCATGACAGTTTCTGTACCCCGAGCTACATAGCCTTCCCCTTTGGGTTGAAGGTCGAAGACGATACCGTCAACAGGAGACCGTAGAACTTGATAGCGAAGATTAACCGTTGCTTCCGTAATACGACTACCTAGCTCTTCCAGATCAGCTTTTAGTTGCTGAATCTGTTGGTTTTGCATGGCAGTTTGCCTCAGTCGTTCAGCCTTGGATTGATTTAGCTCCCCTTTCAATTCGGACACGCTATTTAGTTGTTGTAAGTATTGCAGTTCAGATGAGGCACCCTGATTGAAAAGACTATTTAATTTTTGGAGTATGGTGTTTTGAAGTTCTAAGCTTCGAGTCAATGTTTTAATTTCCTCTAAATTTTTTAGAAGATAACTTTCTAACTCATCTTTTTTCAGATTGAGTTGAGTTGTCTTTAGTTTTTCACTTTCAATCAATGTAGACAATCTTTTTTGCGAAGTTTCAGCATCTAGCTTCATGACAATTTGACCTGTAACAACTTCTTCTCCTTCTTTAACCAGAATCTCTGCTGCGATACCTCCAACAGGCATTTGTATATTCTTGACGGATCCCAATGGTTCAAGTTTGCCTGTTACGGTAATCACTTCATCTGTTTTGGCAATTGAAAGCCAGCCCAAACCAAATACTGCGGAACCCATCAAACCTAAAATAGTTGCTCGTATCCAGACAGGCGACTGAGAAACAATTTCTCCTTCGATATCGTGATTTTTAACTAATCGATCAAAATATTCTCGACAGCTCTCAACAGCATCACTTATTTGTTTTTTAGGCAATAATTTCATTGCAGCTTTCTCAGTGCGTAGAAATCGTGACAAGGCACTCATTTTAAATCCTTTCAATTAATCAGCCTCTTGTTGACGGAATAACGCGTAATAACGACCTTGCATTTTCATAAGTTCATCGTGATCACCTACCTCCACGACAGCTCCTTGATGCATCATCACAATGGTATCTGCATTACGCACTGTGGATAATCGATGTGTTACAAAAAACACTGTACAGCCTTCGAGAGATTCTCGAAGGTTTTGGCAAACACGTCTTTCCGTATCATAGTCTAATGCACTTGTGGCTTCGTCCATCACAAGCAACTTTGGGTTCGCAAGCAAGGTTCTAGCGATTGCCAATCTTTGTCGCTGACCCCCAGACAAATTAGCGCCTCTCTCACCTAGTTGTGTGCTGTATCCATCAGCGAGTCCCATGATGAATTCATGTGCACAGGCAATCATGGCAGCTTTTGATATTTCCTCGCTACTCGCATTTGGGTCAGTGAGGGCAATATTGTCGTTGACATTACCTGAGAAAAGCAATGGTTCCTGTGGAACAATTCCTATTTGCCTACGTAGTGAATAAAGCTCTACTTTGTCTATGTCATAATCGTCGATCATTATTTTACCCTCTTCTGGGGAGTATAGTCTCGAAATTAGTTTCATTAATGTACTCTTTCCACTGCCACTTTGCCCAACAACACCAACAAACTTTCCGGCAGGTATTTCAAGGTTAATATTTTTGAGTACTTTAGGGCTTCCTGGCTTGAACCGAAAGTCAAGGTTCTTAAAAGCGACTTTTCCTGAAATCGGGGGGAGAGGAATTTTTTCCTTGTCTACATCCGTTGATTCCTCAGGTGTATCAACGATATCGGCTAATCTATCAAAACTAACTCGTAATTCTTGTACTCTTTGCCATATTGTCGACAATCTGAGTAAAGGTTGGGTTACGTACCCGCTTATGATTCGGAAGGCTATTAATTGTCCAAGAGTGAGCCCTCCATCCAATACCATGCTTGCGCCAACCCAAAGCACCATGAGTTGAGATATTTTTTGCAATACTTGACCAGTTTGATTAAGGGCTGTAGCGGTAATAGTTTTTTCAAAGGTTCTCGCTATATATTCTGAATATCTTTCTTGCCATTTCCATCTACTCACTATCTCAACATTTTGTGCTTTGACTGTTTGGATTCCTGTTAACACCTCAACCAAGTGAGATTGGGAACGTGCATTAGCTTCTGCTGATTTTCGAAATTGTCTTCTAAAGAGAGGTGCACCTACTAAGGTAATTGCGACCTGTATAGGAACAACTATTAAAGCTACTACAGTGAGAATCCAACTGTATAAAGCCATTACTAGTATATAAATTATAGAAAATGCTGCATCAATGATCGTAGTTAGAGCTTCTCCGGTTAAAAAATTTCTGATCTTTTCTAATTCAGCGAGCCTTGTTCCAAGCTCACCAACCGGCCTACGATCAAAGTAGCCAACTGGTAAGCGGAGTAAATGGTCTATCACTTCAGCGCCGAGCCGCATGTCAATTCTGTTGGTCGTATCTGTAAACAAAAAGGTTCTAAGGCTGCTTAATATCCCCTCAAAAATAGTTACTGCTACTAAAGCAATTCCTAACACTTGTAGTGTATCCAGACTTCTCTGGGATATCACCTTATCAATGATAACTTGGATGATTAGAGGGTTTGCAAGAGTAAATAATTGAACTATGAAAGACGAGCTTAATACTATAAGTAATGTAGATTGATATTTTTTTATAGCCGGAAAAAACCAGCTAAAATTAAACTTTGATCTTGGAGTTTCATTTGATTTGGAAATTGCGATTACATTGAAACCATATTCAGCCTCAGTAATAACTTCTTCAGGATTTGCCTCCACCCAGCCAAGTTTGGGATGAGCTATGAGGAAACCATTCGCGTCACTTTTGACAACTACTCCCCAGCCACATTTCCATTCAATGAGACATGGAACGTTCATCCGTGTACAGAATGACGCAGGAACTTTGGCTCCTGAGGCAAGGAGCCCCATTCCACTAAGAAGCTGACCAAACATCGGCAGACTCGGTTTAATGCCCCGCTCTATGACTCCACGAATAGATTTTTCTAAAGAATCACTACGAAATGGAAGCTCCATAATCTGTGCAACCATTTGTAGGCATGCAAGACTTTCATCCAAGTCATTCTCAGCATTTATTAGTTTAATTGAGTCCTTAATGTCTTTTCCATCAAGAGCTAGAGTAGATCGACTAGGAAGAATGTCGCTGACAATCTTACTTGCTGGCTCTTTTTCTTCTTTAACGTTAGAATCTTGGCTTCGACCTTGCATTATAGTTTCTGCAACAGATTTTGGTAGGGATAGTAGTCTCAGATCGAAAGGTCCCTGATTAACTGGTAATTCTTCTCCTTTTTCGATCTGACTATTTAAAATTGCCGTGCTATTCTTGCTGGCTATAAAAACTGACTCACCATCCCTTATATTGTTGAGTGCTTTTTCGTCCTCGGTCCCACTAAAAACACGAAATTTGTCGAACGAAATATTTAATGCCTCTAAAAGACTGTATGGCATTTTTTCACTTTCGTTTATTAGTACATCTATTAGGCTGGCAGCTTCACTTGGGAATACAGTCGTGTTGCACCAGTTTCTGAAGAATTTATCTGTATCATATATATCGACAATAAGACTGTCTGGTATCGACCAGGCTTCAACATTAGTCGCTGCGCTTATTTCCTCACAAGATTCAGCACGTAATAGAGAGGTAAGGCCTACAAGAGTGCCCGGCTCCATTAGAGCAATACTGCTTAGCTTGCCATTATTCTGGCCGATTAAACGACATTTCCCGCTTATAATTAGTAAGACACGATCTGGAATTATGGATTTTGTGCTTAGAACTTGGCCTAAATTAAAATGTTGAATTTGACCTTTCTTTCTAATTTTTTCTAGCGTAATGCTACTGCATCCCTGGAAGGCAGGAACTTTTTCAAACATGCTGGTTTCAGGGGTATAAGACATAGGTGATGATTGAAACTTTGTCAATTTGCACATATTGTAGAGACTACTTGCTCCTCCACCCACTCACTGAAGAGTTCTTTCGCCATTATCTCGGCCGTCGCATCTACAAATCGAGCTGGTTCGTAACGCTCTAGTCTTACTATGACCCACCATTCCTCTACATTAAAAGGCTCTAGAAGCTCACCTGCCTGGGCTGTGCGAAGCCGTTCAGATAAAATCGGATGTGATTGGTTGATTGGTACAGGTCCAATGATTCCCTTTGTTTTTGCTTCATTTCCCTGACTATAGGCTGAAGCTAAGTCCGCGAAGTTTGCTTCCCCATTTGCAATGCGTAGATATAGCTCGCGCGCGAGAAAACCATCCTTTACTCTTAGAAGGCTATATACAATCTGATCGAGGCTTTCTTTTTTTGCCAAAAATCTCGCCTCGGCTTTATGCCCAAACTTATTTTTACTAAATCTTGATATTCTGATTGGTAATTCAACATTCCAGTGTAATGCTTTTGCATCAATGCCAAGTATCTTTAAATGAGCATCGAGATCCTCTTCAGTGCTAATATTATACTTGTTTAAGTAGCTTTCATATACTTCCTTTTTCTCATCACTAGTCAGTTCTACGACTCTTACAGAGTTTTCAATAGTTATCGCGCGCACCAGAGATTTGAGTAAGTTGTGACGCCTTAGCATATCAAGTGCCTCATCTGACAGCTCGGGTAAAGAAATTTCAGACATTGGGTTTGATGCGACAGATCACGACCTACTTGTGACCTTGGCTTAGTAAGCTTACAGGTGATTGATGAAGCTGTAACTACCCATGCTCAAGCTCCTGCTGGGTGACCCGAATGCTCGCAAGCTGAAGCGCTATCAACCAATTGTTTCCGAGATTAATTTGCTCGAGGAGGAATTTGAGCAGCTTGATGATGATGCTCTTAGGGCCAAAACCAAACATTTTCAAGGTCGTCTTGCTGAAGCGGGAAGTCTTCTTAACCAGCGTCCGTTACTGGATGAAATTTTGCCTGAAGCATTTGCTGTAGTTCGCGAGGCTGGAAAGCGTGTCTTGGGTATGCGTCATTTCGATGTTCAGCTTGTTGGTGGAATGGTTCTCCACGAAGGACAGATTGCCGAAATGAAAACAGGAGAGGGTAAGACACTTGTTGCTACGTTGCCAAGTTACCTCAATGCATTAACTGGACGCGGTGTGCATGTAGTTACCGTTAATGATTATCTCGCTCGTCGTGATGCTGAGTGGATGGGACAAGTCCACCGATTTCTCGGTTTATCTGTCGGCTTGATTCAGCAAGATATGCGTCCTGATGAACGCAGAAGGAATTATGCGTGTGATATTACTTATGCAACTAATTCTGAGCTAGGTTTTGATTACTTACGCGACAATATGGCTGCTGATATTTCTGAAGTTGTTCAGAGAGAGTTTCAATATTGTGTAATCGATGAGGTGGACTCTATATTGATTGATGAGGCCAGAACACCTCTAATTATTTCAGGCCAGGTAGAGCGACCGCAGGAAAAGTATAATCAAGCTTTCCAAGTTGTCAGTGAGTTAATTCGTTCACAAGAGCTTAATAAAGATGGCGTCGATCCCGAGGGTGACTATGAAGTCGATGAAAAACAAAGGAGTTGTACCTTGACAGACGAAGGCTTCTCAAAGGCTGAGTCTATTCTTGGTGTCAGTGATCTTTTTGATCCACAAGATCCTTGGGCTCATTACCTAACTAATGCTCTTAAAGCAAAGGAGCTATTTGTTAAGGATGTGAATTATATTGTGCGCAATGGAGAAGCAGTTATCGTTGACGAGTTCACCGGACGTGTTATGCCAGGGCGTCGATGGAGTGATGGTCAGCATCAAGCAATTGAGGCAAAAGAAGGTTTAAATATTCAACCTGAAACTCAAACACTTGCGTCAATTACATACCAAAATTTCTTTTTGTTATATTCCCGTCTTGCTGGTATGACGGGAACTGCCAAGACGGAAGAAGTTGAATTTGAAAAAACTTATAAGCTCGAGACGGCTATTATTCCCACCAATAGGGTACGTGCTCGTCAAGATTGGTCTGATCAGGTATACAAAACAGAGTCTGCAAAATGGAATGCAGTAGCAAACGAAATTTCTGAGATTTATAAGCAATCTAGGCCTGTTTTGGTTGGTACTACCTCTGTTGAAAAAAGTGAGCTTCTTAGTCGTCTTCTTTCGCAATTAGAAATACCGCACAATTTGCTCAATGCTAAACCCGAAAATGTTGAGCGTGAGTCGGAGATTATTGCTCAGGCAGGTCGAGCAGGTGCAGTTACGATTGCAACTAACATGGCGGGCAGAGGTACTGATATTATTTTAGGTGGCAATACTGATTATATGGCTAGATTAAAGCTTAGAGATGCATTGCAGGGAAGACTTGTCAAGCCGGAGGATGATAGATTTGTATCTTTTAACTCGGATCTAACTAAGGATTTGCCAGAGGGCTTCTCTGATAAATCTGACCAATCAGTGCCTAAATCTTCACAAGCAAATCTATTTCCATGCGATTTGTCTCCTAGCACAGAATCCTTGTTATCAGATTTGGTTCGTCAGCTTGTTCGCGTCTGGGGTGATCGCTCTCTCTCTCTGCTAGAACTTGAAGAGAGAATCGCTACAGCCGCGGAGAAGGGACCTATTGAAGACGACAGTATCGCTTCGATGCGTCGTGTTATTTCTCAGGTTAAACACGAGTATAATCTTGTAATTAAGGAAGAAGAAGATCGTGTTAGACAAGCTGGCGGTCTTCATGTTATAGGCACTGAGCGCCATGAATCTCGTAGAGTTGATAATCAATTAAGAGGCCGTGCTGGTCGTCAAGGAGATCCAGGTTCAACACGATTTTTCCTTTCATTAGAAGATAATCTATTAAGAATATTTGGTGGTGATCGTGTAGCTGGTCTGATGAATGCTTTTCGAGTAGAGGAAGATATGCCTATTGAGTCCGGTATGCTTACTCGTTCATTAGAAGGTGCCCAGAAAAAAGTTGAAACTTATTACTATGATATTCGTAAGCAAGTCTTTGAATACGACGAGGTCATGAATAATCAACGTCGTGCAGTTTATTCTGAGCGACGTCGAGTTCTTGACGGTCAGGCTCTAAAAAAGCAAGTAATTGGCTATGGCGAAAAAACCATGAATGAAATTGTTGAAGCTTATACTAATCCAGATTTGCCACCAGAGGAGTGGAATACTTCTCAATTAGCCGATAAAGTTAAAGAGTTTATTCATATATTGCAGGACTTATCTCCTCAGCAGCTCTTTGGCTTAAACGTAGACGAGTTAAAAGCCTTCCTGCATGAGCAGCTTCGTAATGCATACGATATCAAAGAAGCAGAAATCGAGCAGCAGCGTCCAGGTTTAATGCGAGAAGCAGAGCGTTTTTTCATCTTGCAGCAGATTGACACTCTCTGGAGGGAGCATCTCCAGGCTATGGATGCTCTTCGGGAATCAGTTGGTCTTCGTGGCTATGGCCAGAAAGATCCATTAATTGAATACAAAAATGAGGGTTATGATATGTTTCTCGAGATGATGACAAATATGCGTAGAAATGTTATTTATTCTATGTTTATGTTCGAGCCACGTACGTCTCCACCATCAGGCTCGTGAGATGTAATTACATAAGCCTATATGCGCACTATTGCTATCTTTTACGTGTTTTGAGCTTTGAAAAATACAGCTCCTAAATTATTACTTCTGATTGTTGCTTACCATCCTTCCGAAAGTGAGGTCAATACTTTATCGGCATCATTGGATAACCTACCTGAGCATATTGCATATGCGGTAATTGCAAACGATTTTCGGCATGGCGAATGCATTGAAAAATTAGCGAATAATGCATACATGTTTTTACGTAATGGTCAAAATATAGGTTATGGTAGGGCTATCAACCTTTTGTTTAAAAAGCTTCCAACTATTCCTGAATATATCGGAATTCTTAACTCTGATCTCTCTTGGAACTCGGGTACTTTTTCAAGAATTATCAACTTCATGGAATCTAATACCGATGTAAGCTTGCTTACCCCAAAAATTATTTCACCTTCAGGAAATACACAATACCTTTGTAAGCAACATCCTACTATATTAGGAATGGTAAGTCGTCGATTCATCCCAAATCTAATAAAACCACGTTGGTTGTGTTTATACGATAGATGGTATACAATGTCGCATCAAGACTATGAATCAATATTCGACGTCCCTTACCTAAGTGGGTGTTGTATGGTTGCCCGTTCAACTTCATTTATCCTATCCGGGGGATTTGATGAATCATTCTTTCTCTATTTAGAGGATGCTGATCTTACCCGCTCCTTATCTTTGACTGGTCGTTGTATTCATTATCCATTTGAGTCTGTCATACATCAGTGGGGTCGTGGTAATTATAAAAATTTCTTTTTAATGCTTGTCAATCTTTATAGCGCTTACATCTATTTTAAAAAATGGGGTCTACGACTATGGTAAGAACTTTCGACTATGACGTGTTGGTTGCAACATATAATGGTGCTAAATATTTAGACTTGCAATTGTCTTCCATCTTATCTCAAACAATACCCCCTTCTAGCATAATTGTATCTGACGATAATTCATGCGATATGACTGTGGATATTCTGAGATATTGGTCATCCTTATCTGATATTCAAATTAAAATCTTACCAACTTTAAGTCGCCGTTTAGGTAGTTGTAGAAATTTCGAACGACTTCTATCCGCATCTAAATCTAGTTATGTAATGCTTGCAGATCAGGATGATATATGGGATCGATCTAAAGCTGAGATACTTCTTAATAGCATTCACAACCTTGAGTCTAAATATAGTAATAAGGTCCCTTTATTGATTCATTCTGATTTACGTTTAATTGATGATACTGGTCTTGTTATTTCATCTTCATTCTTTCGATACCAGCATTTAAACCCTAGAAAAGATTCTTTTTTGGATATTGCTTCGCAAAATGTTGTTACCGGATGCTCATTACTTGTAAACCGTGCATGTATTGATTTAGCTATTCCATTTTCTAACCATGCCATACTTCATGATTGGTGGTTGGCTTTAATAGCCTCACGGTTAGGAAGAATATCCTTCTTTATGCAACCCTGCATTTCTTACCGACAACATTCTAGTAATCTAGTTGGGGCAAAGGGTTTTTTTAGACTTGTATTAAGCTCATTACAGAAACTTCTTGACTCATCAACCTATGACTTATGGATTGGAGCACCAATTCGGCAGCTTCAAGCTATAAATTTACGTTATCCTTACTCTAGTAAAATCATGAATGACAGAATACAAAATCTCTCTCATTCAAATCCATTTATTCGCATTATTTCTGCATTAAACCTGGGCCTGACTAAGCACGGATTGCTACGTACTTTGACTTTTTATATTATACTTCTAGCTTGGGTCCCTAATAATCCTAAGGCCTATGGAGTTTAATAATTCACTTGGCTTATCAACTTGTTTGGTTGGCAAGAAAGTTGCTGTTATTGGAGCTTCTGGTTATATCGGTTCGCACGTTGTTGATATGTTTTTATCTGAGAAATGTTTTGTGTATGCCTTTTCGAGGAATTTGCCTGGACTACTAGCCAACACAGCTTTGGCTAACCCCAACCTATTACTATTCGATTTAGATATTTCCGACAAGCTTGCTGTTGACTCATCTCTTGTAGATATTGATATCGTCATTCACCTAGCTAGCTCAACTCTTCCTTATACGTCTAATTTGGACCCAACTGGCGACATTAATTCAAATCTAATTGGAGCATTAAATGTTCTTAATAGCGCCATAAAAAATAAAGTAAAAAAATTTATATTCATCTCGTCTGGGGGAACTATTTATGGTCGTCCAAGCCAAGTTCCGATTCCAGAGACTCATGCTACCGATCCAATTTGTTCATATGGCATTGTTAAACTTGCTATAGAAAAATATATTGGCTTTTATGGTCAGTTACACAATATCCATTGTACTATCTTGCGCCTAGCTAATCCATATGGTGGTCGTCAAAAACTACATTCTGGTCAAGGAGTTGTTCCGGCATTCTTGTCGCGTGCTTTGGATTCACAGACACTTGAAGTTTGGGGTGATGGTTCTATTGTACGTGATTTTCTATATATTAGCGATGTAATAAAGGCCATTAAACTTGCATGCTCTTATTATGGCGATCAGTTAGTTTTTAATATTGGCTCTGGCTCAGGTCTCAGTATCCTCGAATTGATTGAGCTGATACAGTCTATGTTAGATCATCCTTTAGAATTAATATTCAAGGAGCCGCGATCTTTCGATGTGCCCACAAATGTTTTATCAATAGAAAAGGCACGTCGCGATTTAAATTGGGTCCCTCAGGTTTCCCCTGTCGAAGGCTTAAAGCTCTTTTACCATCAATTATCCCGGGTTAACGACTGATGCCTTTTATGTGTGTCAGTTGATATGTATACCCTGCTCTCTCTGCAATCATTGGTATTAATCTTTCTATTGCATGTAACATCGTTCCATCATACCCAATAGGTTCTGAAGGATAATCTTCCCATTGATAACCTGTATCGTATAGTTCTGTAAGTGCACCAGATTTAGCCCAAAACATATTTCCAACTGGAAACTCGAAATTGTCTGGAAGACTATTTATTCCTATTTTTTTCCCTATCAGCATTGCAATCTTTTTGTTGTTACACCATCCAATGCAAGTAGGATCTTCTGGAAATACAACACCAAGTCTTTCAATCTTATATAGTTCTTCTACAATAATGTCAGCCATTGCTGCCTTTCTTGTTCCTAGCAGGTTGGCAATTAAAAATCTCCTCCATCTATTGCTATTTGACTTTCCAATCAGTTCGCTTTTCTTTGTATGAATATGACCGTAGATATCATAATTTGATTCAAAATGCTTTCCAAGGCATGTTATTAAGGGCCCAATATCTCTTCCTTTGTTTGGCGTTTCTATTAGTTCTCTTATTTTCAAGCCTGCTGCTTCAAACTCCATTGTTATCTTTTGAACCATCTCTTTCTTGTTGTATGTAATATATAATTCTGGTCTAATCTTATTATATAGAATTCCATGTATAATTTCTCTTGCTAGTTCAGGGTAGTGTATGTGTATATGCAATGCAGTTTTAGCCTTCCTATTGCTATTTCCACCATTTGATTCAGGGGTTATCAAGCAATTCTTCCATACTCCTTTAGGTTTTCCGTTTTGAAGATAGTGTACATATGGATCTATTGCCTCACGCGCTGACAGCATCTTTTCTCTATAAATCCCTGGATGAAATCCTGGTTCGGGTTTCCTTGGCCATATTCCATTTTTCCATGACATGATATACTCTTGTGTTATCTTTGTTGAAAGATATGTGTCTCCTGACTTTCTATCTTTGGCATCATTCCTTATTTTGTTTCTTAGATATTGGCAATCACTAGTAATCTGTTTTTGATCCTCAGCTGCTTTATTGCCTAAGCTTTTTAGTCTCTCTATATAATTATCCATGTTAAACGTTGCATCAGCCTCCTTCTTGCATAAGGTTGAAGTCTTCTGGTAAATATTACTGTTCTCCAGTAATTCACATGCCTGCAGACTCATCTGGTGCGTATCCATATATCGTGCAATCAAATAATCTGTTAAAAAGCTGTTATTACTTAAGAGATAAGCAATGCCGCTAGCCTTATCAAAACAATGAACTGGAGTACCTTCACTTAAGGCATCAATAGCCACGTTTGGTAGCGGATCAAGTCTTGAAGTCATCAAAAATATTTTAGCTCGCTTTATTAGTTTTTCGTATATTGGCGAATTTGGCAAAATCACTAGCTTATTTGACAGACCCGATTTCTCAATTTGATCCTCTAGCCAAATAGATACACTGTAGTCAGTTTGAGGCTCATATCCTGAGCCGATCCAGGCATACTTAATCTTCGAAATCTTTGTCCTTCTTTCTATCTGACAAGCTACTGATATGAATAAATCTACCCCTTTGCGTGGCTGTATTTGGCCTGCCCCCAGTACTAATATCTCATCTTCGTCGAGTTGATCATAAAATTGTTTAGTACTATCCATATGTGTTTGTCCTTTTTCTTCTTCACTTACTTCTAATGGAGCTTTACATCTTCCTTGAGGTAGAAGTCTTGTATTGCTCATATTTAGTTGTTTAGATTTTTGAATTAAATCAATACGTGTCAGATCTGTCGAAAATACAACCGTATTTGACCAAAGTGCCACTCTATTAATTGTGTCTATCGGTCTTATGTAGGCTCCAAACTCATGGACTAAGCAAATTACCGGTATTTCTTTTCTACAAATTGGTTGTATTGTGTTTGCCGCGACAATTGAGTTCACTATTGCGAAAATTGGTTTTCTTCCTCTAAACACTGTTCCATAATCAATTGCTTTTTCAATTATCCTTCTGGTAAGAAAACCATATTTAATTTGTACTAATGCACATGACTCATCTTTAAAGCTTGTTGTTAGCTGCCCGTTTCGTAGTATTATTGTTATAATATTAAATTCATCAGAGAGCTGCTTGCATATATTCCAAGCAAGTATTGGTGCCCCTGTTGCAGATGCTTCATGGCTTACAACTAGGATTGTTCCCTTTTGCTTGCTCCATGCCTTCCCCCCTTTTCTCTTTTTCACACATACGACTGCTGCAAATATCTCCGCTATCGCCAGTAATTTTCTTGCCACTTTGTTTGATATAATCTTTGTGCCGACTGCCTTTATATATTTAACTTTGGACACGTGACACTTCATCATTTTCATCAGCTTCATTTTAACAGATTTCCCTTCCAGTCCACTCCTTCTCTAGCTCAGAATAAATGTTAGATCCTGACGTTCTTGTTTCGCCAATCCTCAGTTTAGATTCTCTATTAATTGCTGGCGATGATAAGGTCTTTAATATATATTTCCATACTCTTGTTGGTCCTACGGAGATTGGAGCTGGTTCTCCATATCCCCAGACCATTACTACTCTTGATTTTCCTGATACATTAATCGATCATGCAAAGTGGCAATTTCTACAAATCAGCTCAAAGGTAGATGTTTCTTTCGTGATCACGAGTGATCCTTCAATTGCTGATATCTCCTTTTACTATGATAGTGAGATTTTATTGGATGATACATCCGGAATAACTTTTGGTGTTGCTATTTCAAACGGCTTGTCTTCTTCTCGCCGTCAGTGGATTGAGATCTTTTTAAATGGACCTGAACTTGATGTCGCTACGCCTGATTTTGTCTCCTATGTTTTTAATCATGAGTTACTACATGCTCTGGGTTTAGAGCATACCTTTGACGACTCAGATGGTGATTTCTATATAAGTACAGATCCGTATTTGGGTGCCACTCCTGAGGACACTGTCATGTCATATCGTCCTCCTGATTCTGGTATTTACCCAACTGACTTGTCGCCTTCTGACTATAATGCCTTGATTAGTATTTGGGGTGCTGCTCAAGTTGCTCCTGTATCCGCATCATCAGAACAACCTGTTTTTCGTCTTTATAATAGCTACACAGGAAATCATCTATTTACCACTAACCAGTTCGAAATTGACTTGCTTACTGGTTCTTCCCATGATTTTCAGTTCATTAATGAAGGTATTGCCTATACCGTCGGCAATGGAGCAGAACAAAATCTGTATCGCTTTTATCACACCTTGACTGATAGGCACTTCTATAGCGCTAACAATACTGAGAGAGATCTTTTGATTGCTGACGATACTTTTGGATATTTATATGAAGGTATTGCTTTCCAGGTCTTTATAGAATCTAATGCTAATACCTTTGCAACTCCCGTCTATAGATTCTTTGATCCTTCTAATAATACCCACTTCTATACAGCATCTGATTACGAAAAAAACATATGGGAATCTAATTCTTTGGGTTGGATCAACGAAGGAATTGCTTGGTATGCCTGAAGCAGCTTCTCAAGTTACTAAGACCAATCGCTTGCATATTTATCCACTAACTAGTCTTAGATTTTTTGCCGCCTTTCTTATATTTGTTTTGCATGCATCAAATCATAACTTTTTTCCAAGCTCATACCTCCATCACTTTGATCTTTCCAAGTCTGTTTGCTTCTTTTTTGTACTCTCAGGATTTGTTTTATCTTATGCTTATGACAATACTCATATTTGTCTACGAACCTTCTATCGGGCAAGACTCCTTCGTATTTGGCCTTTGACAGTTGCCTCTCTTGTATTCGTATTTTTATTTTTGCCTTCTTCCCTTTATTTACCTCTCGAATCAAGCATCTTTTCTTCGGCAGCTGTATTAACCACCCATATTTTTTGTATTCAGGCATTTTTCCCAATATCATCATTTTACTTTGGTTTTAATGCTGTTTCTTGGAGTATCTCAGCGGAGTTATTCTTTTATGCCCTATTTCCGTTTGTCATCCGCCTAAAAACTTCGAAGCTTTTGTTATGCACTATATCTTATACCTTATTTCTTCTTTTCTTTGCGTCTTATTTGAATCGCTTTGAATTAGAGTTTTTTTCTTCCTCAAATTATGATTTTATTGATATAAATGGACTCTTGTATATTAACCCCTTAGCTCGATTGCCTGAATTTTTGATTGGTGTACTTGCATTTAAGGTCTTTTCGTCCCCGTACTATAATAAGTTCTTTGCTCAATATGCTCGTCTAAAGTTAAGAATAAAGCTTTTTTATTACCTTTTAGATGTTTTAATTATGTTTCTGCTTCTTTCGTTTGCTTTTGGCCGTAGTCTTTCTTTCACGACGCGCCTAGAATTATTAGATTTTTCAATATTACAACTTAACGCAGCTATATTTTTTGCAATTATTATTTTAATGTGTATTTCTTCTTTTGGTTTGATTTCAAAAATTTTAAGCCTTAGATTATTCGTTTCATTAGGTAATCTTAGCTTTAGTTTCTATCTCCTTCATCAGCCTATCATGATCCGGGCTTCTCAGGTAGGGAGTATAAATATTGGTGGTTTTCCACTCTTTCATTCTTCTTTTCTGTCGGTACTGTTTTATTCTCTGTTGATATCTCTCTTGTTCCATTACTTCATTGAAAAGCGCTTAATTGCCTTAATTCGATCCTAAACTATTTTTGGTTTTATTCACCTAGCCCTCCTTTTTCCCCTTTGCTTTTAGAGCCTTGCTCCTCCTTTTTGGGAGTTCTTGTAATGTTCCGGTTGACTTTCTGTCCTCAAATGAACACCAACCGTTGACTGGCGACACGCAATCTTTTAATGTCCGACGACCCTGCCCGCCAGTCTCTGCTGTGCTTGCAGTAATTTCCTCTCCGTGGCATTATTGCCATAAGGGGTCGGTTGGGCCTACTGAATCCAACCTCTCTTCCGGTTCTCCTTAGATCTCGCCCAAATGACAGCTGCAACAGCTACCACGGTTCAGTACCTGAATTTGGCCTATTTCGGCCGGCCAGCTGACCCCGCTTCTCTGACCGCATTCCCTGCTACGGGAATGACTGACGAAGAAATCGTCGCCGCGTTTGTCAAAACCAACGAGTACGCCACCAACACCGTTACTCCCAGCACTGAAGGTTCTACGGTTAATCAGACCAGCCTGATTAACACCTTCTATCAGCGTCTTTTTGGACGCCTGGCTGTCAGCGAGGAGATTTCCGGTTGGACAACTGCACTCGCAACAGGGACTGTCAACGAGGATTATCTCGGTATCACGATCATGCGTGCAGGTTTGAACCTGCCTGCTGGTACTGAGATGCGTCAGGTCCTCGAAGCAAAGTTTGCTTCAGCTGACGCCTTCACAACTCAGCTTGCGAGTGATGCCGCAAGTGCAGAGGCATATTCAACTTCTGCTGCAATTTCTTCTGCTGCAAACTTCCTCTCTGGAGTCACCACTACTACAGCTGCAACCGCTGCTGAGGCAGCAGCAGCTGTCACAGCGATGGTCGGCACCGGTACTCAAGGTCAGACCTTCACCTTGACTACAGGTGTTGACTCCATTTCTGGAACCACGGATAGCGACACGATCAAGGCTTCCGACACAACCCTTACTCAGGGCGACACCATTAGTGGTGGTGCTGGCACTGATACTCTTGCCATCACTGCTGCAACTGCAAGTCTCGGTAGCGTGCCTACCGATCTGACACTCGACAGTGTTGAAGCCATCACTATTGCCACTACTGGCAATGTTGGTGTTACTGCAGTTACCGGTGCTACTCAGGTAGACCAAGTAACTTTCCCCTCTGTTACTGCGAACGTCCAGCAGGTTAATCAGTATGTGTTGAGCGCTCTGCCAACAGATACATCTACGACACGTGGCTTCACCTACGGTGGCCAGAGCGGTACCTACCATGACAAAGACACTGGAGATGGTGGTGCTACGGCTGTCTATGACAACTCTGTTCGCCTTGCCGCTGCAGTTAATGCTGTAGCAGGTTCAACTGTTGCTTATGCAGGTAGTGAAGGCAAAGCAAACAGTGGAACTGCTCAAACAGGAACCGAGATCATCATTGATTCTTTAAACAGTGGTTTTGTTCCAGTTGCTGGTATGAGTGTTATCGGCGACTCAAACGCTAATGTTGCCGCTGGAACTAAGGTTGTTTCCTACAACTCAACCACAGGCGTTGTCACACTCGACACAGCACTCGCCAGCACAGGTGCAGCCAATAATGCTGTATTCAAGTTCGGTGGTGGCGATGGTGGCATCACTGTTTACGGTCCTACTGATGGATCTGCTGTTCCTGCACTTGTAATCACACCTGGCACCCCAGCAACTGTAAATACCTCGCTGATCACCTCTGGTGTTAATGGCAATGAAGGTGATGTAGTTGCCTTCACATATGCAGGTCAGTCTGGTCAGTACACAGTTGGTGCAACAGGGGACGCCACAGCTGCTGCATTCCGAGCTGCACTTGCTGCTGTTGCAACCGATGCGACTGTTGCAGTAGTTGCCGGAACTTCTACTACTTCGGACGACTACGTAACCATCACGGCCAATACGCCTGGTACTGCTGTCGGTCAGTTGGTCTTTAGTGGTGCTGGTGCTAACACCCCCACTGTTACTACTTCGACACCTAACGGAGCTGCTGCTGTTTCTGCAGCCGCATATGACGTTTCAGGTCTCACCACAGATTCTGTCACCGTCACCCTGGCTGACACAGTCAATCTCAAGTCTGCCGTCGGCGATGACGTCAACATCTCTGGTGTCTCTGGAGCAATCACCTCCGATGGTGGTAAAAATGTCGTTGTCAGTGACAAAACTGCAGATGCGGCCATTGACCTGAACAATGTTGCAGGTACCGCAACTGTTACCGATACCAAACTCGGTTCCGGCGCTCTCACCATCGACGGAGCTACCGATGTAACTGTTACTGCATCTGCTGCTACTGGAACTGTCACTGTTGGCGCAGACGCAAAAGTTACTGGTGCTGTCTCTGTTGCTTACACCGGTGTTGATTACGATGCCGACGCTGGCAATGTCTCACTCGGCGCTATTCGTGTAGACGGTGGTACAACAGTTGACATCACTGCTAAGGCAGGCTCTGACGCCAAGGCAATTACGGATACTTCTGCAGTCAAAACGCACACCTTCGGTGCCATCCGTGTTGACGCAGAGGACACCACAACTGCAATCACCATTACCCAAGATGCGGCAGTAGGTGCCGTCAATGCCGAAGCTGCTGTTGCTGCTCAGTCTGTTAGTCAGACAGTTACCTTCACTGCTTCAGCATCTGGTGATGCCACTACTCTCACCTTTGATTCCAACGACACGATCGTCTTCACCACTGCGAAGGCGTTAACAGCTGCCGAATCAGCTGCTGCTTTTGCCAATATCGGTAAGAACGGCACCTATGGTTCTGCTCCAAGTACTGACGGTATTTACACCAACGGTACTGGCGCCATTGTTGATGGTTGGTCTTCTGGCGGTGTGACGACTAACGCTGATGGCACTGCATCTGTCACCTTCACAACCACCACTGCAGGAAAATCTCTTTCCATCGCTAACGCCGGTACTGGTTCTGCCACAGCTTCTTCAGCTAATGCTGGTGCGACAGCTAATCAGGCAGTCACGGGTCGCATGGGTATTGCTAACGGTTCCATTGATATCAATGGCGCTACAACGGATGCAGTTAAGACTGTTACTGCCACCAACTTTGCTGGTGGTGCAATCGACAGCGATGCCATTGAGACCCTTAATCTGACCGGTGCGACTGGTGACACCGTTGTTACCACCGCTAGCACCGGAAGTATTACTGCCAATCTTGGCGGATTTGCATCAACCTCTTCCTTCAGTGTTGACGGTACTTCTGCAACGGTCACAGGTCTTACTGTGAATGCAACAGGTGCTGTCGCCACTGACATCATTGCTGCAGCAGCCACCTCACTCACTGTCAACAGTGACTACGCCTTCACTGCTGAGGGTTCCTCCAGTTTCGCTGCAGCCAAGACTGTCACCGCAACTGGATCTGGTGCTATTGATCTTTCTGGTGATATTGCAGAAGCTGCAACTTCAGTTGATGCTTCTGCTACCACCGGAGGTTTTAAAGCCAGTTATTCCTCCGATGTAGGTACTGCTACAGGTGGTAGCGGTAATGATGTTTTCACCACCGATCACCAGACCATTGCTAAGGCAGTGAATCTTGGAGCTGGTGATGACACTTACATCCTTGCTCTCCAAGCAACTGGTGCAACGACTGTCACTGCAACGTTTGATGGTGGTGCTGGTACTGACACCCTGAGCATGGATGACGACAAGGCTGCTGATCTTGATGGCGACTCTGTGTTCGCTGATGATGTCACCAACTTTGAGGTGTTGAACATCAACAGCACGATGGCTGCTGCGACTATCAATGTTGGCAATTTGGGCTTTGGTTCTAATGTCATCCTGAATGGTTCAACCGGTGCTGCAAATGCAGTTGTTGCTGGATTGGCTGCTAACGCCAATGTCACTTTCGCTGCTGTCAACGGTTCAGGTTCTCAGTCACTCACCCTTGCTGATGCTTCAGGTGCTTCTGATGTCATCAACCTGAAGATTGAGCAAGACGGCAATCTCGACGTTGGAGCTGTCACTGTTACTAATGTTGAGACGATCAATCTCTCCGTCATTGACAAGTTTGTTGACGTCAGCGGCGCTAAGGATGCTTTTAATCAAGACATCTCTGACGGTAAGGATGACAGCAATTCCGCACAGGGTATTGCTCTGCTTGCAAACGCTTCAGCAACCATTAACGTCACAGGTTCTGCTGATCTCACACTTGATATCAACGACGCCAATGGCCCTTCTCAGGGAACTACTCTTGTTGATGCCACTGCTCTTACCGGTGCCTTCACACTGATCGCTGACGGTAAGACCACCGGAATGACTGTTAAAGGTGGCACTGGTGTAAACACTCTGACTGCCGACGGCACTAACGACGTCTTTATTGGTCAAGGTGGTAATGACAAATTTACTATTGGTCAATTGACCACCGTTACAGGTGGTGGCGGTAACGACACCATCGTCTTCGCCGTTAACGCTGATCAGACCAACTATTCCACGGTCACTGATGCTTCTGCCGGAGACATCATTGACTTCGGAATTAGCTCGAATGACCTGAAGTGGAGTTCCACCAAGGTCACCCTGACTGCCCAAGCCACGTTTGCTCAGATGCTCGACGAAGCTGCTAAAACCGCAGCTGTTGCTGACGACATTCTTGTCTCGTGGTTCCAATTTGGTGGTAACACCTATATCGTCCGCGATATTGACGGCGATAACGGTAGTAGTGCTGACCTTACCAGTTTCGACACCACAGGAGACGCGACTGGTGACTCCGTTCTGGAGCTCCAAGGTCTCTATGACTTGTCAACAGCAGCGGTCAACGACACTGCTGGTACGATTACCCTCGCTTGATCTCGATGCTTTCATAGTTATCGAAGATAAGCTACCCCCGCCTAGGCGGGGGTTTTTTTTGTCATTTTTCTCCAGACCTTGAAAAACTTTGCTTTATTAACTTACTTGACTTTTACTCTATGCATTTAGGTTGCTCCCCATATGTCTTTGGTTTCGTCAAACTATAGATTATGCCGATATCCTGCCATTTTTACTTCACCTCTCCATTGATTATACCCTTTCGCAAGATATGTTTTTACATGTTTGTATGCTTGTCCTTTAAGTATCCGTTTTTATGATCTTCATCACCAAGCAACTTCAGAAGATTCCACCCTCTTTACCTGAATCGAATTTTACTTATAAAGTAGCTTCCAAATGTCCTTTTAAAAATCTATGCTTATAATCTTCGCCAACTTGCTGTAATCCTTTTAATTAATTCTCCTAAACTATATCTTCTTTTCTCCCGGTTCTTGGCAGTGTCTAATTCTTTACGCTGTGCTTCAACTATTTCTTCTAGATTCTCGATATGCTTTGCATTAGTCCTTTTGATAATATTATCTCTCTTGATCTCTTCTTTCAGGTTATTGATTTTTTCAAGTAGAACTCCCTTGCATTTTAATTCTTCTCTTCTATCTTCTAATTCACCATGCCACACTGGGACTTCTTTTACTTTGCTCGCAACTCCCAGCCCATATCCATTTTTAAATTCAAGACACTTAAATTCTTGACTTGCTTTGACTTCTTCCCATAACTTCCATACTCCAAAATCATCCTTCTTTACGCTGCAATCGTGAAATAATATAGTTCCACCATCCTTTAGTTTCGGTAGCCAAGTCTTAAGGTCATGGCTTACAGAATCGTATGTATGCAGACCATCTATGTGAAGTATATCTATGCTAGAGTCTGAAAAATGATGGACTGCATCGTCAAATAGTGATCTTATAAGTGTCAATCTCTGGCTATGAAAATCTTTGCGATACCCATCTACTAATTGATATACCTCATCTTTATAATACCCTGCGTGTGCATCCCCTTCCCATGTGTCTATTCCATATATAAAAGTCATTGGAGAATACTTTTCTGCTGCCTCGCAAAAGCTGAATAAAGACACACCATAGTGGCTGCCAAGTTCTACAATAATCTCCGGCTTTGTATATTCGACAATTGCATGAGCAACAGGAACATGTTCCCACCAAGATGATGGTCCCTCATACCTGGGTACTAATTCCAAGCTTTTCACCATTTCATTGTTGAATTCTTTCAATTGTAATCGATTGCATAGGCAAACCTGCTAGTCCGGCAGCGCAACTCGTATTTTGTGATTCAAGTAATACTGCACTATTTTTCCAATGTAGGATGTTGTGTTCTTTCATCGTTCCGTCTGCTAGAGATGCTGTAATTGAGTACTTTCCCCACGGCAGAATCGGCATTGTAAAAATAAATTGTACTCTTACTATTTCACCTGCTTCAAGGCTGTCGCTAGTGCTAAATTTATTTGCTGTATTATCTCCTAGCAATGTAAGTCCTTTGTCATTCTTCAGTATAAATCCACAGAGAAAATTTCCTATATAGTTATCGGCTTTGCAGTCAATTTCAAGAGCTAGAATTTCCCCCCCATATATCACTTTGTTATCAAAAGCTTTGCCCTCTATATTTCTTATTCTTGTATCTATTATTGTTGCTCCTCCTTTCCCATAGTCGTCAGCATTCAGGCATTTTTTGTCAAAATAACTTACTTCTATTTTATTCTCATGCCCTAAATTAGTGAGTATTTGAACTCTAGCATCAGACCACTTCTTTCTATATAGGTCAAGTCTATCCATTTCAAACTTCTGCACTTTCCCAATATCAGCCATTTGTTCTTCTTTTGTTTCGTCAATACCTATATTAAGCTTATTATTTTGCATATGTACATTTCGATTATAGATATCCACTGCCGTTTTTACATCACCATTGAATATCTGATTACCTTGCTCCAGCACTACTGCTTTGTTACAGAGATTTGCTATTGCCCTTATATCATGGCTTACAAATAACAACGCACCTTTCTCTTTGAATCTCTGTATAAACCTCATGCATTTTTGAGTAAAGTAGCTGTCACCAACGGCCAATGCTTCATCTATTACTAGAATATCTGCATCTACATGTGCTATTACCGAAAAAGCTAGTCTTACAATCATCCCGCTAGAATATGTTTTAAGTGGTTGATCTATAAAAATTCCTATCTCTGCGAAATCTACGATTTTTTGCATTCGTGCCTCTATTTGCTTCTTGCTTAATCCCAGTAGAAGCCCATTTATTACTATATTTTCTCTGCCAGTAAACTCTGGATTGAATCCACTTCCGAGTTCTAGTAGCGCGGCAATTTTTCCCCTACATTTGACTTTTCCACATGTCTTACTAAGGGTCCCACATACTATCTGCAATAATGTACTTTTTCCGCTTCCATTTCTTCCTATTATCCCAACAGCCTCACCTCTATTTACTTCAAATGTAACTCCATTTAGAGCCTTTATCACATTGTCAATGTTCGGTTTGTTTTTCCATCTATTATTCAAGCTCTTTACCAAGCCTTGATTAATTGTGAATTCTTTTTCAATATTATGTATTTCAATAAGTGGGAGACTATTCCTATTGTTTATTTTGCTCATAGCAGGTCCCCAAATTTTCTTTGATTTCTTTTTAAGTATCTATAGCTTATCTCACACAAAAGTATCATACAAATCCAATATACCAGCACTACTCTTGCTTTTGGTGGCACCCCCTCTATCAATACACCTCTTGTCGCCTCTATTACATACCCTATAGGATTCAGTTTGGTTACCCATGCTAGTTCAGTTGGAACTGCTGACGAGGGATAAAATATCGGGCTCATAAACATCATTATGCTTATAAATGAGTTTATGATTTGCCCTATATCTCTTATAAAGACACCTGCGGCTGATATTAACCAGCTAAAACCAACCAAACCTCCTAGGTACGGCAGCCATATTAATGGTAGGTATACTACCGTGGATTCTATTGAGTGGTTTACTATTAACTTCCCAATGACCAGTATCGCTAATCCAATAAGAGCATGATATAGCGCGCTTGCTATTGTTACTGTGCTTAGGATTTCTATTGGAAATATCACTTTCTTGACGTAGTTGGCATTATTAACTATTAAAGATGGGCTTTTGCTAGCGCACTCTGCAAACATATTGAATACTATCAATCCTGCGAATAAGTTAATTGCAAACGCTGTCGCATTTTGACCTCCCGCAGTATCTGATGGCCCCCACCTTGCATCAAACACACTTGAGAATACAAAGGTGTATATACAAAGCATAATAATAGGGTTTGCTATTGACCATAAACTTCCCATCCATGAGCCTTTATATCGAGCCTGTATATCTCTTTTGACTAACGTCCAAGTCAATTCCCTGTTTCTTCTTATTACCCCTAATGCACTTAGGATCATCATCTAATGCTCCTAATTGCTTTTTTCGTTTTACTCCATATCTCTCTAATTCCTGATTTGACTCTATATTTCATGCTTGTCTCTCTACGCCCATCTCGTGTTGGGTCTTTTTCTTTTCTTTCGACATTTGTGTTTCTTAAATGCTCTTCGTATGATTTAAATCCTCCCAATATATCTTTTTGGTTTATTGGTTTGCATTTATATCCCTCAAGATCCAGTTTCTTTGCTTTTCCTTTGTACGGTTTTCTTGCTATAAGCATCGTATCCGCACAATCGCTGCTGTACCATTCGAAATTATTTGTATCTGGTGCACAATTTGTATGACAATGTATTATTTCAAGCTCAAAGTATCTTGCTAGGGCAACCATCCCATCCGAAAAAAACCTCCAACAATCTACAGGATATCTATGTTCCTTGAATCCATTTGGCGCAATAATGCATATAAGCCCGTGTTCTTTGGTTATTCTTACAATCTCTTCCATTGTTAACCAAAAGAACTCTATATGTTCTATGGCTTGACCAGATATTACCGCTTTATATGTATCATCTGAAATTTCCCGCCAATTATAAGTTGATTTGGGAACTATATCAACATTTGGACCGTTCTCCATGTCTAAGCCTTTGTATTTAGCTTTTATGCTTTCAAATATATTTCTGTAGGACCCATTTACGTCATAGCTTCCTACATCTAATACATTTTCTTGTGCTAAATCTTGTTCAAATTTCCTAGCAAACCACTCCATCCGTTTCATTGAACTTTCGTGCATCGATGGATTGCCCTCTGTTATTATTTTACCATAAAGTTTGTGTCTTCCTGAGTCGGATCCTCCTTTCTTCTTTTATCTATTTGTAGAATTTAGTCTGTATGTTCTCGATGATTCACTCGTCTCCAATCATTTCTACTATTTCTTTGTCCATTAAGTTCTGCGCCTTCCCATTTTCTGCGTATTCTTTTGGTTTTCCTAGATATAGTTCTATTGAATTCGTAGTTTTTTGCAGCATATTTATCTCTTGCTCTAGTTGATCGATTCTGTCCATCAAGTTTTTTATAATTCTGGCCTCTGTATCTGGCAGTGCTGAATGTGCCAACGGGTCAACTCTAGTGCCACTCTTGTGAATGATTCTTCCCGGTATGCCTACTACTGTGCAATTAGAGCTCACATTCTTTACCACTACTGAACCCGCCCCTATGCGTGTGTTTTTGCCAATTCTTATCCCACCTAGCACTTTTGCTCCAGCTCCTATAACCACATTTTCTTCCAGGGTCGGATGCCTTTTTCCGGATTCTTTTCCGGTTCCACCTAGTGTTACCCCCTGATAAAGCAGGCACCTTGGACCGATTTCTGTTGTCTCTCCAATAACCACACCCATGCCGTGGTCGATAAAGACACCCCGTCCTATTTTAGCTCCTGGGTGAATTTCAATCCCTGTGATCCCTCTTGCCAAATGGCTCAGCAATCTTGAGCCTAATTTTATTGGCAGTTTAGACCTCCAGAGCCAATGACTTAGCCGATGAATTGTCAGTGCTTGGAATCCTGGATAGCACAGAATTATCTCAAGTGTCCCACGAGCAGCTGGATCTCGTTCCTTGATTATCTTCAGGTCGGCTCGCACGTGTTCAAGCATCATCAGTCGGCCAGAAGTCCGATTTCTTTTCGAAGCAGGTTGATCGTATCGCTGCTTAGGTAGCTTTTTGCGCAGTGTACTTGTGGCATTCGCATTAGCTGAGATCGATTCTGTCGCAGGCTTTGTTCGATTATTGGCAGGCTTGGACGGTCGCACAGCACATGACTAGATGCACGTAGAAGTGCCAGCATTCGGCTGCCCACGTCTGGTGTTGCAGTCATCAGCAACATTTCGTTACCGCGCATGCTGTGCAGGATTATCTCTGCTGCACGCAATATTCCTGGACTGATGCTCACAAGCCCAACGCAACTGCCTGGTCGGAGTTCTTTCAGCATGTCCAGTTCTTTCCGGAAATCGTTCAGGTCAACTGCTACAGCCCGCACTCCGTGTTTTTTGGCGAGTTCTTCAATTGGTTGGAGGAAGTAACGGCTGGTTACAACCGTTCCATTGCTTGAGCTCTCGAGAATGCTCTCTAGCTCCTCCATCGGCACCACTTCAACCGGAACGTCTAGGCAGGGTTCCAATTCTTCCGCTATCAACATTGATGCACCGATGTCTTCTCGTGGGGTGCTTACCAATACGCGGGCACCGCAGCGCAATCGCCAGTCGATTTCGTGGGTTATTAGTTCTCGGGTTTGCTGCAGTGTGCATCCGGCATTGAGTAAACCATCTACGCACTTCCTTACTTCACGGTCGAGGTCGGTGACACCTCTATTCCGGATGTGTGGTGGTGCTTTAATCTCCCTCGGTTTTTGCTGGTCTCGGACGTAGATGCCAGAGCCGGCCATCGCCTCTACTACTCCGTCGGTTTCAAGTTGGCGGTACACCTTGCTGATTGTGTTGCGGTGCAAGCCGGTTTGCATAGCCAGCTGTCGGGTGCTCGGCAAGCGATGTCCCGGTGGATAGTGTCGTGCTGCGATCGCGAAACAGATCTGGTTGTAGAGCTGAGTCGACGCGGGTATGTCGCTTTCCTGTTGGATATTGAATCGCACGTCGTTGGGACAGGTTTCAATGCGGCCACCATACGGAGCAAATCACCTGGTGACAATTGCAGGTGTGTCATGTGGCCCTATGACAATTTTAGCTCTCTCCTTGTCAGGCCTCGTTTCGCTCCTCAACGGAAATGTGTTCCAGGTCGCAGGCTAGTGCTCAGCTGATCAGCCAGAACGATATCTACTCATAATCGTTATAAGGATGTTTCTCTATCGTGCTGCTTTATGTGTTTGTTGGCTTCGCCTGGGTATGCAGAGTTGCGAATCGCTTGTCGCTTTGCGGTGATTCCGCCTTCGTTTCCCGTATTGCTCACATTTGAGTTGTCTTCGAGGTGTCTGATCTGTCCGAACGTTGCGCTCACGAGTACGTCACAGTCACTGATCAGATAATTTGCGTTGTCCTTTTGGTGTGCCCGACTCTGCTAGCTGCCATGCACGCGGCTTTGAGTGATATGTCGCCTTCCTTGTGGACTCGTTGTTCGGCATGGTGCCGGGTTTCGTTTGCTGCTGATCGGTCATCACCCTGATGTCGCATTTAGGTGACGAACCCTTTCGCGCTAGCTGTTCTGTCTGAGATCTAGGCGTGGCCCAGCTGTGTGTTCGGCCGGCCGGCCCGATCCACTAATCCATAGTGCGGATCATGAAGCGATTGGGGAAACCCTCGGCAAGGTCCCCCTCCCCGCTTATTGCCTGTGCTTTGCGGAGTATCCGCGTTTAGATCACGCCTGCATTTTCGAGAGCCCCCGCGGCGTCAATCACAGGGCCTCAGTCCAGACGTTCGTACTGCTGTTTGGTGCTGAACCTGCGGTTTAGCCCTGAGGGCTGGCAACCTTGGCGGCGGTGGGTCTGGGTGGCGCTGGGATGGTGCGCACAGCCTTGTTGGCGGCCTGCTCCTTCTCCTCTTTCTTCACCAGCGGCGTTTTACGCGGTGTGAGGAACATGATCATGTTGCGGC
>MDSZ01218973.1_pt1 | contig 29475 bp, 23 predicted proteins | sample 811201 | NCBI WGS metagenome assembly MDSZ01 (sample SAMN05326647, study PRJNA326480) | marine metagenome | isolation source: seawater | place: Indian Ocean: North | collected 2010 | reverse complement strand
TGCCCGAATGGCTCTGAAAGACTTCCTGAATCACCGTTTAGTCAATTTTGGACGGTATCAGGATGCCATCTGGGTCGGTGAGCCATGGCTCTATCACTCCCGCCTTGCTCAAGTCATGAACATGAAACTCATCAATCCAAGGGACGTGGTGGCGTCGGTTGAGAAACTCTGGAGAGAGGATCGTGTGCCGCTTGAAGCTGCAGAGGGATTTATTCGTCAGGTGATTGGCTGGCGTGAATATGTGCGAGGTGTGTATTGGCATTTCATGCCCGAGTACAGAGAACGAAATGCGCTCGGCGCAGAACTGCCCTTACCTGAGTTTTATTGGACAGCGGATACAGAAATGAACTGTCTCCGTGATGCACTTGGGCAAACTCTCAAATATGGATACGCGCATCATATTCAACGACTTATGGTGACAGGGCTTTTTGCAATGATGCTTGGTGTCAGGCCACAGCATGTGCATGAATGGTATTTGGCTGTCTACGTTGATGCAGTAGAGTGGGTAGAACTGCCAAACACATTGGGAATGAGTCAGTTTGGAGATGGGGGTGTGATGGCATCAAAACCGTATTGTGCAACTGGGGCGTACATTGATCGAATGAGTAATGCCTGTCATGGTTGTCGATTCAAACCAAAGGTTGCAACTGGTCCAGAGGCATGTCCATTCACAACGCTTTATTGGGATTTTCTTGCAAGACATAAGAAGATGCTTTCCAAGAACACGAGAATGACCATGCAACTGAGAAACCTTGAACGGAAAACCTCAGCGGATCTTCGAGCTATTCGTCGGTCAGCGGAGGCTTTGCGCACAACCCTCAAAAAGTAGTACTTCCGGCAAGTAAACAGCGTTTTTTGCACGGTTTTTCGTGTTGAAAACACCTTGCGACAGTGGTTCAATCGACCTATCTTCTTCCCCCTCAACCCCCCGTTTTGTCCTGAGGAGGAATGTTGATGGCGATCACCCTCGAGGCGCTGGCCAAGCAGGTGGATGGTGCGCCTGTTGGCGACACAACCATTCGACTCGATGGAGCTGCCACACTCGAGTTGGCCGGTCCTCATGAGATCACACTTGTAGACGCGAAAGAGAAACTTCATCTTTTGCAAAAGAGCGAAGCAGCAGCAGCTATTGTTCCAGCTGGATCAGGCCCGCTCGATCGACCAACGATTGAAGTAGCTGATGTTCATGCTGCTTTTACAACTACAATCATTCACTTTCGTCCTCCCCGAACAACGACCCGATGCGGTGTCAGCCCCATGGCATCTGTTGATTCCTCAGCGTCGCTTGCTGGTGATGTTGATATTCATCCCTTCGCGACAATTGGTAAGCATGTAGAGCTGGGAAAGGGTGTCGTTATCCATTCAGGTGCACGAATTATGGATGGTTGTCGTATTGGTGATGATACCGAAGTATTTCCTAATGCCGTTCTGTATGCAGATACGGTTGTCGGCAAGCGATGTATGATTCACGCCGGCGCTGTTCTGGGTGCAAATGGCTTTGGTTATAAGGTAACAGGAGATGGCTATGCCCTGTCAGCGCAATTGGGATGGATTGAGGTTGAAGATGATGTAGAAATTGGAGCCAATGCAACGATAGACAGGGGCACATATGGCCCAACAACGATCGGCTGCGGCACAAAAATCGACAACCTTGTGATGATTGCTCATAACTGTCAAATCGGTGCGACCAATATGATTTGTTCTCAGGTTGGGGTTGCTGGAAGCACGAGTACAGGTAGTTGGGTGGTCATGGCAGGACAATGTGGAGTCCGTGATCATGTACATATTGGTGAAGGTGCCGTTCTTGGTGCGCGTTCCGGTGTTTCAAATAATGTGCCATCAGGAGTCACAGTATTGGGAGAACCGGCAATCGAACTTCGTGAACGCAAACTTCAATTGGCTGCAATGAGCAAGTTGCCAGAAATGCGAAGGCAGTTGAAAAAGATGGCGGTGAGACTTGAGGCAATCGAACAGGCCACGCATCAAGGGACGGTTGATGGTGATGTAGGCGGAGCAGCGGAGGCGGCATGACAGTGGTCGAGCACCATAATCTTCTTGATGGAGAGACGGTAGGCATTCTTGCTGGATGGGGTCGTTTTCCAGTCGCAGTGGCAGAAGCTGTTCACAGACGCGGTGGAAAAACTGCGATTCTCTCCATTCGTCACCATGCGAATGCAATGCTACAAGATGTTGCCGATTATCATGGATTCGTTGGTGTTGCTGAAATTGGGAAAGCAATTGATTTTTTTAGGCGAACAAACTGTGATCGGGCCACAATGGCCGGCAAAGTGCACAAGTCAAAACTCTTTGGAAGACATGCATGGATACGGCACTTTCCAGATTGGGTTGGACTGAAAACATTTTGGCCACACTTCATATCTCGTAAAAGTGATAACAGAGATGACTCACTGTTAGGTGCTATAACCAATGCATTTGATGGCGCTGGGGTCAGAATGGTTCCTGCTACAGATCTTGCTCCTGAGTTACTTGCATCCGAAGGAGTTCTTGTTGGTCGGCCTCTTACGAGCCTGCAAGAAGCCGATGTGCTATTTGGTTGGCAGCTTGCAAAAAAACTTGGACAGCTTGATGTTGGTCAGACTGTTGTTGTGAAGAATAAGGCTCCAATGGCTCTGGAGGCTATTGAGGGCACTGATGAGTGTATTCGTCGAGCCGGTCGCCTCTGTGAGGCTGGCGGTATGGTGGTGGTCAAAGTAGCAAAGCCACAGCAGGATTTTCGCTTTGATATGCCAACTATTGGAGTCGGCACGATCCAGTCGCTCCGTGAAGCAGGTGCAACTGTCTTGGCTGTTGAAGCTGGAAAAACAATACTTGTTGATGTTGATGAATTGATTAGCTTTGCACGTCGAAGTGGCATTTCCATTGTGTGCTACTATGACGACGAAGGTCATCCTTCGTTCGATGCTTCAGTAGATGTAGGCTAAATAGCATATACTCATCATTATGAAGAACCACATTCTTTATTATGGCGCAGTAGTATCTCTATGGTTTGTTCCGTGCGTTGCTCAATTGCCCACCAAACCACTGCCAATCGATTCCAAGATTGATCGGTCTCAGGAGATCCCGGCTCCCAAGCCTTTTTACATGGGCCGGCAAATAGCCCAAACGATGCATTACTCTGGTGCCCCATGGTTAATGCGGGAAAGCCGTCAACGAGAGGAAGACTGTCGACAGTTGCTCGAAGCACTGGACATAAAGCAGGGGCAGTCTGTGTGTGACATGGGGTGTGGAAATGGTTTTTATACGCTTGAGTTAGCACGAGCAGTTGGTCCGACAGGCACGGTGTATGCTGTTGATATTCAGCCTCCAATGCTCAAAATGCTTTCTGGGCGCGCAAGTGTTGTAGGCTTTGTGAATATCAAGCCAGTCCTTGGTACAGTGGTTGATCCTCGACTTCCAAAGCAGACTCTTGATTTGGTGCTCTGTGTAGATGTGTATCATGAATTTTCACATCCGACTGAGATGTTGACGAAGATACGGGAGTCGCTTTCGGAGACCGGCCAGTTGGTGTTGGCCGAATTTCGTGCTGAAGATCCAACTGTTCCTATTAAGCCACTGCATAAGATGACAAAGAAGCAGGCTCAACGTGAGCTTCAGGCAAATGGTTTTACGCTCGTTCGAGAGTATGATCGACTCCCATGGCAGCATCTGCTTTTTTTTCAGGTCAAGAAAAATACTCCTGATAAAGAATTGAAAAATTAGTCTGCTGGTGTATCAGATGTGTCATGTGGCGGTAGTCGGCATTCGCCATCACTACAGGATCCGGCAATGGAGAGCCGATAACGTGCGATAAAGGCATAGAGTTTTTTCCAGAGAGGAAGTGATCCTGGAATATGAAGAAGTAGTGCGAGTGGCCACAGTAAGGGGATCTGCCGGGAGAGATAACGAACAGCATCAGCACCGCCTCGAGCGCGTCCATGTGGGTCAACCACATACATCTGCTGCATAAGTTGGTCGTGTGAGATTTCGGGAAAGAGCTCAGACGCTTTTCCTGTGTGAAATGAGATACAATCCAGACGATGCCCTACAGAGAGTGCTTTGAGAATCGCAATTTGACTTCTACAAAAGCGACATTGTCCGTCGTATAAGACGGTATCTCGTGTCGGATGAAACGTTGTCTCAATCATGGCTGGTATGACCTTTTTTCTACCAGCATTATAGACCGTTGATCAACTATTCCTTGATAAGGGATTTTGGCAATGTTGCAAAGTGAAGGATTGTTACAGCTCCTGCTGAAATAAGTGTCCAGGGAGCCCAATCGGGAGCCATGAAGACGAGAGCATTTCCTCTACCACTGAGTGGGAGAATCGTTGCAGAGTCGATAACAAGTAACTCTATGCCCAGTACACAAGCGAAAATACCTGCTGCGAGAAAAAAACTTTTCCACATGAGTTCGATCAATGCACACCCTGTGGGCGGCATGTCCTTTTAAAGAGCAGTTCCCCGGCCACGAAGAACCTGAAAGCATCATCGACACTCGTCTTGTTTTGGTTCAACGGTGACGTATCTGCGTTGACTGTGCCGATTGTAATGAATGCGAGGGCCCGTCATCATGATGTTGCAATACTATCTTTTGAACTCACGAGAAAATATCACATTTGCTGGTCATGGCGAGAGACTTAGGAGGTCCCGCCGCCTGCATCATTTTTATTTTGAACAGATGAGGATTCGGTTCCATCGTTTTGATTTTGGGCCGATCGTGCCGCGCGCCGTTCCCCAGTTGTTCCAGGAACAATTTGTGGTGATCCGATCGAAGGCTCGATGATTTCCTTAAGTTCATCGCCATCTATTACTTCACTTTCGATAAGCCGGTTCGTAATAGCTTCAAGAGCAGTACGTCGTTCTTCAAGAATACGACGCACCTGATTCATCAGAGTGTCGACAATACGCTTCACTTCTTCGTCGATTTCACGAGCAGTTTCCTCGCTATGTGGACGAGCGCTTTGTACCTCAGAGGATGATCCCACAAGAAATGGTGAGCGAGGGTTTTCACGATACGTCACGCGACCAAGGCGACTCATTCCATAGTCCATCACCATAGATCGTGCAATTTCACTTACCCGTTCAAGGTCATTTTGAGCACCTGTCGAGACATCATCGTAAATCATTTCTTCTGCAATCGTTCCCGCAAGAAGAACTTGAATACGGCTTTCGAGTTCAGATTGAGTGTGAAGGTAGCGATCGTCTTCAGCACGTTGCATCGTATAACCAAGAGCAGCAAGCCCCCTGGGAATAATAGAAATCTTGTGCACGGGATCTGTATTTGGGAGTGAGAAAGCAACAAGCGCATGAGCCGCTTCATGATACGCAACACGCTTCTTCTCATCTTCGTGGATCACACGCTTCTTCTTCTCAAGTCCTGCGGTGACTCGCTCAACTCCTTCATTGAATTCATCCATGCCAACACTTGATTTGTTATTGCGAGCTGCCAGCAGGGCAGCCTCATTGACGAGATTTGCAAGATCGGCTCCTACAAAACCAGATGTAATTCTGGCAATTTGAGCAATATCCACATTCGGATCGAGTTTGACATTGGTTACATGAACACGAAGGATGGCTTCTCTTCCACGAACATCCGGCCGGTCAACGAGAACATGGCGATCAAAACGACCAGGCCGGAGGAGAGCAGGATCGAGAGTCTCCGGTCTATTTGAAGCTGCAATCACAATCACACCAGAATTACTTCCAAAGCCATCCATTTCAACGAGGAGTGCATTCAATGTTTGCTCGCGCTCATCATGCCCTCCTACCACACCACTCCCACGAGTTTTTCCAAGTGCATCAAGCTCGTCAATAAATATGATGCAGGGTGACTTAATAGCGGCCTGTTGAAACATATCTCGTACTCGAGCTGCACCAACGCCAACAAACATCTCAACAAAGTCACTTCCAGAGAGACCGAAAAACGGTACACCAGCCTCCCCGGCGATCGCTTTGGCTAATAATGTTTTTCCAGTTCCTGGAGGGCCAACCAGTAACACACCCTTTGGGATGTGACCACCAAGGACCTGATATTTTTCGGGGCTTCGTAGGAACTCAACAACTTCTCTGAGTTCCTCGACGGCTTCGTCAATCCCAGCAACGTCATCAAATGTTATCCCCAAATCTTCCTGGGCATACATTTTTCCACGACTGCGACCAAAAGCCATCGGACTTCCAGCACCGCCAACCCGACGAATCATAAGCCAAAAAATTAGTCCAAAAAGACCTGTGATGAAGAGCATTGGCATCCAACTTCGCCATGGGCTTGGTGGTTCTTCATAGCTGAAAGGCACTCCGTTTTCTGCAAGGAGCTTGGAAAGTTGTCCCTCAGAGTTTTCACTCGGTAATTTGGCAGTTCGAAAACGTCGCAGGTCACTCTTCGGAGTAAGGCGTTGTTCTGGACCATCTGGCTCCGATTCATCACGACTGGATAAAGGGAGTTCTCGAACAGTTCCAGACACTTCAAAAGCACCAATCACAACGTCTTGAAGATCACTGTAGCGGTTAACTTGGAGATTACGACCACTTCCACGAGGAACTTCGATAAACCGGGGAGAGGCGGTTGGATCAGCTTCACTTCGACCCGTCGCCCGGATGAGCTTTTCAAGATCACTGTAAGAAAGATCGACGTCTCCGGTTGATCCAATCAGACTCACCACAAACAAACCAGCAACGGCTGCAGCGATGAGTGACCAAACAAGATTGGACCCTCCAACTGATGATCGGCGATCGCCACTTCGTTTTCCTGTATTATCGCTTTTTTTTACCATGAGGATCTCTGAGAAACGGTTCTAGAAGAAAGCTTATTTTGAGCGGGTTGTTGGCCAACGTCCGGATCTAGCATCCTACGCAGGAAAAAAGACTACGACAAATGCCCGGTTGAATTTCTTCGTGTGGAAGTTTCATACATTAAGGCATAAAATCAGCACACCTATTATAACAGTCATTTCATCTTTTGCCGTTGAGCCACTGCTTTTGCCGCGGCTTCCCTCGTGTCACCATTACCACTTACTTCTGATCGTGCGCCATCCGGACCACCGCTCAATGTAGCGGTGCTTGGTTCAACAGGGAGTATTGGTACGAGTACACTCGATGTTATTGCATCTTCTCATGGACGTTTTGCAGTTTTTCTCTTAGCGGCCCACAGAAGTGTAGAGCAATTAATAAAACAAGCGCATGCATGCCACCCAAAGTGGGTCGTGGTCATTGATCCAGAGGCAGGCCATTCCATTGATACACATTCGTTACCATCAGGAACACAGTTAGCTATTGGGCCAGAATCACTCGACGAACTTGTACAACATCCGGACATCGACCGAGTGGTTTCCGCGATCGTGGGATCTGCAGGCCTACGAAGTACATGGGCAGCCCTTGAGGTTGGAAAAAATGTTGCCCTCGCGAATAAAGAAACACTTGTTACGGCTGGGCCATTGGTGACACAACTTGCGGAAAAGTCTGGAGGTACAATTGTCCCAGTTGACAGTGAACACTCAGCGATTCATCAAGCCCTGCGATGTGGCAATGCTTCTGAAGTTTCTCGCATTGTTCTCACGGCGAGTGGAGGTCCGTTTCGTTGCCGTCCGGTTGACACATTGGGAGAGGTCACGCTCGAAGAGGCGCTCAAGCATCCTACCTGGACAATGGGTCCAAAAATCACAATCGATTCTGCAACAATGATGAATAAAGCGTTAGAGTTGATTGAAGCAAGGTGGCTCTTTGGACTATCTGGTAACAAACTTGATGTTGTGATTCACCCTCAATCAATTGTCCATTCCATGGTTGAGTATGCCGATGGATCGGTGATTGCCCAACTGAGTCCTCCCGACATGAGACTTCCGATTCAATATGCCTTGGCTTTTCCCGAACGTTTTGAGTGTCCTGCTCCGAAGCTGGATTTCAAACAGCATTTTTCACTGGACTTTGAGCCTCCTGATCCAGAACGGTTTCCTGCAGTTAATCTTGGACACGAGGCGGCCACACGAGGAGGTACATGTGGTACCGTACTCAATGCGGCAAATGAAGAAGCGGTTCGGATTTTTCTTGATGGCGAATTACGATTCACTGATATTACTACGATATGTAGAAGGGTGCTTGATGAGCATCCTTTTTCACAAAGTCCATCTCTTGACGAAGTTCAGCGTCTTGATGAATGGGCCAGACAGGAGGTTATGAAGTGGACATGTGTCTGATGATATTTGGGATGTGTTTGTTTGCGGCAGAATCAGCGGTTCCATGGATTCTTCAACCCTCAAGTTGGGGAGTGATCCTTCAGGTTGCTGGAGGTCTTGGCTTCGTCATTTTTGTTCACGAGTTAGGCCACTTTCTTGTAGCGAAAGCATGTGGTGTGAAATGCGAAAAGTTCTATCTTGGTTTTGATATCGGTGGCATGAAACTGATGAGTTTCCGGTGGGGTGAGACCGAATATGGAATCGGGGTATTGCCCTTAGGTGGCTATGTGAAAATGCTTGGTCAGGACGATAATCCAGCTGCCGCTGCTCGTGAGGCCCAAAGGGCTCGTCAGGCTGACTTTTCCGGTGATCTCCCGCCTGAGCCCACAAGTGAACCACATCCTGCTTGGGATCCACGAAGCTACCCTGCGCAAAGTGTGCCAAAACGAATGGCAATCATTTCTGCAGGTGTGATTATGAATGTCATCTTTGCGGTATTCATGGCAGCACTTGCATTTGGTCTTGGGGTTGAGGAGATGACCTGCGAGATTTCGAGCGTACGTCCTGGGGGGGCAGCGTGGAGAGCCGGTCTTCGTACAGGCGATGTCATTACTGAGATTGGGAATCGTAAAAACCCGATTTTTTCAGATCTTCGGAATGGGGTTACGTTGGGAAATGTTGAGAAAGGTGTAGCCTTCAAAATTCACAGACCTTCTGATGACACAACACAATCTGTCGTCTTGCACCCAGACACAGATCTTGGTGTTCCAACGGTTGGAGTGACCAGCCCTTTTTCAGTTTCCTTGCCAGATGATATTTCACCCCGGCTGCCAGGAATGGCTGCAGAGGCAAAACCACCTCTTGCTGCTTCAGATACCATTCGTGCAGTGAATGGAAAGTCTATTTCTACGTACGCAGAACTAATTGCAGAACTCTCTCAAACACCATCAGAAGATGTTACGGTGACGGTAGGGCGTGATGCACGTGGTGCCTCAGAAGTGGATATAACCATTCCTCCACAGCAAAGACGTTCTCTTGGAATTGTAATGGTTGCTGGTCCGGTTCAAGCCGTGCAGGCTGGGTCTCCAGCTGCTGAGGCAGGCATCCGCTCAGGTGATCGTATTACGGCACTCAATGGGAAACCCATTGTGGATGTGCTGGCACTGGATAGCATGCTGAGAAATATGACTGGCGAAGAGGTAACGCTTGATGTGACTCGGGATGGAGCAGAGTCATCCTCTCTCACAATCAGTCCTCGTACTGTCACATGGATTGAGGAACCACGTTGGCCAGCCAGCCCAGTAGCTATTTCATCTCTTGGCCTAGCCCTATCTGTAGAAACAACAATTGCACATGTGCAATCGGATAGTCCGGCTGAGGCGGCTGGGGTCAAAGCAGGTGAAAAAGTGATTCGTGCACGATTCATCGAACCAGATGAGGACTCCGAATCCGAGCAATCAGGCCTTGAACTATCGGAGGAATCACCAAGTTGGCCGTACGTGATGGCAGTTCTCCAACAGGTTACTTCAGATGCACGGATTCAATTGGTGGTAGAGGGAACAGATGGGCTGGCACGAGATGTAGAATTGGATCCAGCGCTACTAGAAGACCAGTTTGTTGTCGACAGAGGGCTCGTTTTCAAGCCAGTTTACAAGCGAGTACAAGCGAGTTCATGGGGTGTTGCTCTTGCGAGTGGTGCACGCAAGACAAAGGAGGACCTATCTTTGGTGTATCGCTTTTTGGGTAAATTGACGAGTAGTCAAATTAGTCCACGGTTGCTTGGTGGACCAATCGAAATTGCAAAGCAGGCCGGCCGATCGGCAGAAGAAGGCTTTGGGAGACTTTTGCTCTTTTTGACGATGCTCAGCGCAAATCTCGCAGTTGTAAATTTTTTGCCTATCCCCGTTCTTGATGGAGGGCATATGGTGTTCTTAGTGTATGAGTTTGTGAGAGGAAAGCCTCCAAGTGAGAATGTCGTTGCTGTCCTGTCGTACCTTGGCCTTGCCTTGATTCTCTCGCTCATGTTCTTTGTTTTTGGACTTGATCTGGGCCTCATTCCAAGGCGTTAGCATTGGATATTACTGTTTTTGATGTTGTTGGCACACTCATTGTTCCATGTCCTCAGGTGAGTCATGTCTACATGGAATGTGGCAAACGACATGGCATCGATATCGCAGAAAGTGAGATTGCAGAAAAATTTTCAGCCGCGTGGCGTCAACAGGACGTCATTGACTCGCTTGCGGAACTCCCCTTCAAAACATCTGAACATCGTGAACGGGAACGCTGGCGTCTTATTGTTGAGGATGTTTTTGATGGCCACCCTTCCAGTCGATTGATTTTTGATGAATTGTGGTGTCACTTTGCCGACCCCTGTTCGTGGCGTCCGCTCGAAGAGGGCATGCAGAAAGTGTCAGAGGTAGAACAAGCCGGTGGGTTAATTGCTTTGGCAAGCAATTTCGATTATCGACTGTTTCAGATTGCGAAGTCCATGTATCCACTAACGAGCGCGAAGTACGTTTTCACTTCTTCTGAGTTAGGATGGAGAAAGCCCGCCATCAATTTTTTTCGTGCCATTGAGCACCGACTCGGCCGACGGCCTGAGGAACTCACTCTTGTTGGTGATGATCCAGAACTGGATATTGCGGCGGCGCGCAAGGCCGGCTGGCATGCTCATTCAATCGCAATAACCTCCTCGTAGAGAGTATCATGATATGGAGACAGGGGCTCGAAGTCATGAGACTCTTCGTGTGTGAATAGTGCTTAAAATGTTGGGGTCGAATGATGTCAAACAAAAGGCAGTCATCAAGTAGTGACGTCACTGCTTTCCATTTTGCCCGTGGAGAGAGTGATCCAGGATGGGTGCCATTAGATACCAAGTTGGGGGAAGGGCTTGAGCAACGATACTACATTGGTCATGAAATTGGCCGCGGTGGGATGGGTGTAGTGTATGAGGCTTGGGATTTGCACCTGCAGAGGTCTGTGGCAATCAAACTTATGGATGAGGCGCAGCGCGAGCGTTCTGGAGGAGTGCAGCGTTTTTTTCGAGAAGCCCGAATCGCAAGTCGTATAGAACACCCAGGGATAGTGCCGATCTATGAATTTGGTGTGACGTCAAAGCATGAGGCATTTATTGTCATGCAGTTACTCACAGGACAAACGTTCCGACAGGTTTTAGCAGAGATACAGGATCGAAATAATGCACTTCCGTCACTTGTCTCACTGTTCTATGACGTGTGCCAGGCCATCGCAAGCGCGCATGATGCTGGAGTTATCCACCGAGATCTAAAGCCATCCAACATCATGGTGGCTCCGTTTGGAGTTGTCACTGTCATGGACTGGGGAGTGGCAAAGACAGCCGAAAATGATGTGCAGGATAATGAGGACACAACAGCCCCAGTGACACGTGCCAGTGTTGATGATACCTCAGTGAAAACACAGACAAGGGCAGGGACGGTCTTTGGTACGCCATCATATTTGGCTCCAGAACAGGCCCGTGGTGAGTTGGGGAAGGTGGACTGCCGTGCTGATGTGTTTGGTCTTGGCAGTATTCTGTGTGAAATCCTTACAGGCTCTGCGACATTTGTTGCTCCAGATTCGGATGCTCGATGGCAACTTGCAAAAAATGGGGATACAACAGATGCATGCAATCGTTTAGATCGTTGCGAAGCTCCTTCAGCTCTCATCACACTTGCAAAACACTGTTTGTCTGTTGATCCACACGATCGTCCAGCGGATGCACGTGCTGTGGTTGATAGGTTATCAGAGTATTTTGAGTCCGGTCGAAGAAAAGCCGAATATGAGCTACTTCAGTTTTTTGATCTTTCGGTGGATCTCTTTTGCATCACAACGGTAGATGGACGTTTGAAGCGAACAAATGAAAATTTCCTTCAACAGACAGGACTCAACCAAGATATCCTCACCTCTGGAAAATTTATTGATTTTGTTCATCCAGATGATCAATTGCAAACACGTACGGAATTTGAAAAGCCTTTTGACTCAGGTGTATCACATGTTTTTACAAGTCGCTTCATGTGTGCCTCTGGAGGATATACATGGCTTGAGTGGAATGTTCGTAAAGCTTTTGATGAAGGAGAAATCTATGTAGCTGGCCGTGATGTGAGTGACAGAATTGCGGCAATTGAACTCAGAAAAGCAATGGAGCAGGAGCGAGCAAAACTTGCAGCGTTTGGAGCAGCCATTGGATTATTTCTTACATCGCATGGTGCACTACAGGAGCGTATTCAAAGCGTTGTTGAAGAAGGGGTTTCACAACTAGATGTTGTGGCCATGGAAGTTTGGAATCTGAATGACAATGGGGCAGTGCTGCAACTGTTAGCGTCTGAGGGTCTGACGAAAGCATCGCATGCGGGGTGCAACGATGTGAGATTTGGGCAGGGAACGATAGGAAAAATTGCTCAGTTCCGTCAGCCGCTGCATGTGGAGAAGAGCAGTCCAGAATGGGAAAACCTCAGCATTACAAAACTACTGAATCACAATGGCATAGTAAGTTTTGTTGGGTATCCCCTCCTCATTGCGGATCAGCCGGTAGGTGTATTGACGATTTATGATGACAGTCCAATATCGGAGTTACTTGTAACGGCTATGAGTGGTACCGTGGCGAGTCTCGCCTTGGCGATCAAAGCAGGTGAGATTGAGTAGGTTCAAATGAAGAAAGCAACTTAGTCTGTACGGCACATACTACGAAGTGTTGTGTAGTCAGTCTTTCCAGTTCCAAGAATCGGAATTGTGTCGAGGTGACGAACCTCATCAAGCCGCATGACCCCACGTAGCCCATCTGACAAGAGTATTTCCGAGGCCTCACGAAGAGACAGCTGCTGTGTTGTAAAGAGAACAACATGTCGGCCATTTTCAGTCTCAATGCCTTCAACAGCTACCTGAGGGCCATTTTCATCAGCAGGAAATCGTTGTTGGAAAGGGGCCTCAAGTGCCGGGAGTGAGATCATTTCCCCACCAGCTTTGAGAAAGCGTTTGAGTCGTCCACGAAAACGGAGATAGCCGTCCTCTTCCTCAGATACAAGATCCCCTGTTCGATACCATGTTTTCCCATCAGATTCTATAAATGGTGACGGTCCGTCATAGCGATGATATCCATTGAAAATTGAAGGACCACGAACAAGGAGCATTCCTGTCTCACCCTTCGCAACCAACTCATGTGTCTCCTGATGAACAAGTCGTGCCTCTACATGTCCAACAGGCAAGCCGATACTTCCACGTTTTGTTTTTTCAAGTCTGTTTGCTGCAACAACAGGTGAGCACTCAGTAATGCCATAGCCCTCTAAGATCACGGCTTCAGGAGCTTTCTCTTTGCAGAGATCAAAAATCTTCTCGGGACATGCCTCAGCACCAGTGATGATCTTCCGAAGACTTGCTAATTCATTACCTTGGCATTTCGTCAGGATGTAACTGAGAAAGGTCGGTGTTGTAAAAAGCAGGGATGGTTGATATGTCTGAATGAGGTGAACGAGACCAGTTGCATCCGTTGGGTCCGCATGACGGACACTACGAATCCCAGCGAGTTGGGGCAACAAGACATTGCCCGTGAGTCCGAAGGAATGAAACGGGGGTAAAAAACCGAGCAGAGAGTCGTGTCGATTTGGTTGGAGTACATCAAGGCTATCAACAATATTTGTAAGTAGATTGCGATGCGATAATGGAACGGTCTTAGGGGTACTTTCTGATCCGGACGTAAAAAGAAAAACAGCTGGATCATCTTCACATTGAACCGGCAATGCGTGTAGTTTTTGTCTCGGAAAGAACATCAGCGAAACGAGACGTCGAAGGGCCTCAAACTTTCCGATGGTCTTCTTCAGGTCCTCAAGAAAAATATACTCTGCTCCTGCGGAGTCAATTCCAAGACGATCGATAAGTTTTCTTGATGTAATGATCCTCTGTGTATCAGTGACTTGAATCCCATGAGCCATATTGGCTGGACCTGTCGTCCAATTCATCATGACTGGGATTTTTCCTGCAAGATGAAGTCCAAAAAACACAAGATCAGCAACAGCGCTGGCTGGTAACATGACACCAATATTTTTTTCTTTGTATGAAGAAAAACGACTTGCCATGAGATCGGCTCCAACTAAAAGCCGACGATAGGTCAGCGCCCCAGAAACCTGATCAGCTGTGGCAATTTGATTTGGTCGTTCAATCACGCGTTGCACAAATGCCTTGGCAACGGTGTTTCCAAGGAGCCAGGGTTTGTTTGGGTTATTCGGAGCGCCTATTTCTTTTGCACAAACAGAAAACCAGTGTTGTGGTACGGCAAGCTTCGAGGACGTTTCGTCTCCAGCAGGAAGCTTTCCGTCAGCAAGAGCCCATAATTGACCCAACGTACTGGCAACAGAAGTTGACTGAAATCCAAATTGTTGCTCGATCCGAAGAGCCAATTCCATGCGATCGAGACTATCCAGGCCTAAGTCCTCAAGGTCAGTGCTAGCAGACTTTTCGCTCTCAGAAAGATCTCGCTTAAGAAATGAGGCAACCAGATCATTGACGAGCAGGATCGTATTGTCATGTATCTGTGACTCATCGATCTGAACCGAATCAGCTGACTTAAAATGTCCTTCTTTGGGACCAAAGAAATAGCTATAGCGAACGAATGTGGGTTCTTCACCATCATTATCCGTGGCTGTATTCGTATTGAACCAGTTTTCTAGAAATGCATTGAATACCTCTCGTGAGTCTAGGGGAAAATGACTTCGATGCTTTATCTCGACATGCAGGTGTACCTTGCGACGCGGAAGAAAAAAGAAACATGCAGCACAAAGCCAACCCAAAGCGCGCAAGACAACTCGCGGGAGATTTGGGAGTGAACCAGATTCAGCACAGGAAAAGAGACTCCCCCAGATTCCACGAGTGCGAATGAGCACGACTGTAAGGTCAGGACACTGCGTCAGAATCTCATACACCACGCGTGCTGATCCAATAACTTCTCGGTTGCCTCGTTGAAGACGGCCAGAAGGATAAATCAAAAAACTTTCATGCTGAAGGACACCGTGGACTACTTTATCAATAAGGTCTTTTGTTCGTGAAGCTGCTTCACGGCTTTGTGCAGACATTTCAGGCACCTCAAATGCTTGCACAAGTTTCATCAGCGGAAACAAGAAGGGAATACGGTAAGTACCAGAGTGAACTAGCGGACGTACAGGCTGCCCAAGGTTGATATGGGACATGACGATCGGCGGGTCAATGAATGCAGAATGATTAGGAAGAACAAGAACCGGTCCCTTCAGGTGCTTGAGAGCTTTTGTCCCATCGGCTGAAATGGTGTACCTCAGACGAAGAATGAGCCAGACAATCGACCAAAAAATTCTATTTATAAAGAGCACAAGAAAACTTTCTTTTTGGAAGAACAAGAAAAGAATACTTCACTATTTTTTTTCTTGCCGAGGTGGAGTAAATGAAATAATGAGATCACCAGGTTCTGGATGGCTTTTTTCAGTAGTTGTTCGAAAAAAAAGCTTTCCTGAGGGTTTTTGCCAGAACAGGACTCGAGCTCCCTCGACTCTGTTTTCAATATAATTGGTGTACGTAAATTCATCCGTAATTCGAGTTGCTTGGAAGACCCATCCACGAATGTGATCAAACTGAAAATCAAGAATACGAAGTTCAGGATCGCTCGTTAGTTGACGACCACCAAGAGTGAAACTCAGTGACTTTCGTTCGGTCTGTTCACGAATGGTGGGCACTTCGAAGACACTTGCTCTACCAATCTCGGGACCAAGATTTGTGCATACCAATGCGTTGTAGGCGTCATTTGATGTTGCCGCAATGACAGCGGCAAATCGCTTTACATCCAGATCATAGTGAGCATCCTCAGACAAGACCTCTCCAAAATAGATTGGTATTCCAGCGAGACGAGCTTCTCGGAGTCGACTCCATGCAGTATCCGCCAACATTACCGGTATCTCAGCGTCTTTGAGTGTCTCAGCTAGTGCCGTCAGTACAGGTGATCCACCAACAATGAGCACGCCGGGCTTGGTTGCGGTAGTCAGTCTTAGAAACCGTGCAAGTGGATCTAGTGTAAAGCCATGAGCACATACCGTAGCAACCACCACAGCAAATGTGGAGGCAATCATTCGGGGAGCATCTTCAACACCGTTGTCCAACAAGGCGGCACCAAAAAGGCTTGAAACGGCGACAGCAACAATCCCTCGAGGGGCAATCCAGCCAACGAAAAGCTGCTCTTGAAAAGAGACTCCAGCGCCCCATGTGGCAATGAAGACGGCAAGTGGTCGAATAACAAACATGACGAGGATCACAAAAGCAAGCACATGTACATCAAGTGAGCGTATGGCTTCTACATCAAGAGCAGCTACGAGCAATAAAAATAAGCTTGAGACGAGAAGAATAGTGATCGTCTCTTTGAACCGCCGAATTTCAGTGAGGCTTGCAATACGAGAGTTTGCCAGACGAATTCCCATCACCGTAACGGTTAGTAAACCAGCCTCTTCAAGCAACATGTTGGTGAATGTGCTGGTCATGATCACGGCAGCAAGCAGAACAGGTGCTTTGAGATATTCCGGTACATATCCGCGTGTGAAGGACCACTCAATCATTGAACCAGCAAGATAGCCGCCACAGGTAGCAACCCCCATTCCGATCAAGAGTGTCACAACAAGATGATTTGCTTCATAGGCGCCATTGAGCACAAGAAATACTTCAAAGGCAATGACTGCACACAGCGCACCCAATGCATCATTGACGATTGCTTCCCATCGAAGAAGTGAAGCTGGTCGAGCAGCAAGGTGTGCCTCGCGCAGAAGCGGCATAACCACCGTCGGTCCAGTTACCACGAGAATAGCACCAAGCACAGATGCTGTTGGCCACGATAGGCCAGCAACAAAATGAGCCGCGAATGTGGTCATGATCCAGACGAGTGGACCTCCTAGAAGAATGAGTCGCCGTACGGCCGTGGAGGTTTCTCGGATTTCAGCAACATTGAGGGTTAATCCTCCCTCAAACAGGATGATCGCTACAGCAATTGAAACGAAAGGGCGATAGATGGCACCAAAATCATCAGCTGGTTGAATCCATCCTGTGCATGGACCAATGATACATCCACCAAGAAGAAGCAGAACGATTGCAGGAAGCCTCGTTCGCCATGCTATCCATTGGGCGAGGATACCGCCTCCGGCGATGACAGCAAGTTTTAGAGCAATATCTTCCATAAAGAGGACGTCCTCGCATGACGGTGAGTGACGTTCTACTGCCGTTCAGCACCAGTGTCGAGGACAGCCATAAAAGCTTTTTGAGGAATATCGACACTGCCGATACTTTTCATGCGCTTCTTCCCCTCTTTTTGCTTCGCCCACAATTTCTTTTTTCTGGAAATATCCCCTCCATAACACTTTGCCGTCACGTTTTTCTTGAGTGCAGAAATTGTCTCACGCGCAATAATACGTGTACCAATGGCTGCCTGAAGAGCGACTTCAAACATATGGCGGTCTATTTCACTTCTGAGTTTTTTGACAATGGCCCTTCCGCGGCGGTCAGCATCACGGCGATCACAGATAATAGACAGGGCATCTACTTTTTTCCCACCAACGAGGATATCAAGCCGAACAAGATCGGCAGTAAAATAGCCAAGCATCTCGTAATCCATGGTGCCATATCCCTTTGTGACACTTTTGATTTTGTCATGAAGGTCATAAATAACTTCTCCTAGAGGAAGGTCGAAGCAAAGCATGGCCCGAGTGGGAGAGAGGTATTCTGTTTTGAGATAGGTTCCTCTGCGATCGGTACATAATTGCATGACAGGACCAATATACTCTGCAGGCACAATAAAACTGGTGCGTACAATGGGCTGTCGAAATTCTTCAATGTTACCCGAGTCCGGCACATCTTGCGGATTTGTGATCTCCAGTATCTCACCGTTGGTCTTCAGTATTTGATACGTCACATTCGGTGCGGTTTGAACAAGATCCAGATCAGATTCTTTTTCAAGCCGTTGCTGAATGATCTCCATGTGTAGAAGGCCAAGAAAACCACAACGAAAACCAAAACCAAGCGCTTCACTACTTTCAGGTTGATATTCGAAAGAGGGGTCGTTGATCGCAAGTTTTTCAAGGGAGTCACGAAGCTCTTCAAAGTTTTCACCTTCGCTTGGATAAAGGCCACAATACACCATGCGCTGTGGCGGTTTGTAGCCCGACAGCGCCTCAGCTGCATGATCACCCGGAATCGTTACGGTATCACCAATATGAACTTGTTTGACATCTTTGATGTTACAGACAAGATAGCCGACTTGCCCCGCTGTGAGTTCCTCAGACGCTCTTCTTTGCGGGATGAATTGACCAAGTTCTATGACTTCGTGTGACGTGCCTGTTCGGAGAAAGCGTATTTTTTGTCCTTTCCGAATCGTACCGTCAATAATTCGAATATAAGTGATGGCCCCCCGGTAACTGTCATAGTGGCTATCAAAAACCATTGCTTGGAGGGCTGCATGAGGATCACCTTGTGGTGGAGGGATTCGTTCAACAATGGCATTCAGTAATTCATCAATACCAATGCCAGATTTGGCACTTGCCTTGATGACTTCTTCAGCACCCAGGCCAAGGCTTTGCTCCATTTCGGTGAGTACTTCATCGACACGCGCGTAAGTAAGATCGATCTTGTTAATGACTGGGACGATTGTCAAATCAGCATTTATTGCGGCATACGCATTGGCTACGGTTTGAGCCTCAACTCCCTGAAAGGCATCGACGAGTAAAACAGCGCCTTCACAGCACGCAAGACTTCTCGAAACTTCATAGTGGAAGTCAACATGCCCGGGAGTATCAATGAGATTCAGTTCATAACGTTCACCCTTATGCATGCACTCCATTCGAACAGCCCGAGCCTTGATCGTAATACCACGCTGGCGCTCAAGTTCCATGTCATCGAGCATCTGCTCTTTGAGTTGTCTCTTTTGAACTGTTCCTGTGTGCTCAAGTAATCGATCGGCAAGGGTACTTTTGCCATGGTCGATATGGGCGACGATTGAAAAATTTCGGATATGTTGACAGTCAATGGCCATGTTTATTTTCTAGTTGTGAGCAAGGCGCGCAAGGCCGGCGGCTCCGATGGATCCGGCGTCACCACCGAGACTGGCATAGCGGAGCACCGTATGATCTGCAAGCGTTGGAAATGTACGATGGCGGACTTCTGATTGAATTCGCTCCAAAAATGATTGACCAATAGGATTGTTTGTTTGACCAAATGTCATTGCTCCACCAATGATCACAGCTTCCGGGTCAATGATATGCATGAGGGACACAATCCCAATACCAAGCCACTGCGCCACTTCCATAATGAGATCATACGCATGCTGGTCTCCTGATTCCGCCTCTCGGGCAATGAGAATCGGATCGAGCACTGCACCCGCCCGAACGGCATCTGCGAGTGATCCTGATGCACCGTTTTCTATGGAATGACGAGCAGCCTTTACAAGTGACGTGGCACTGCAATACGCCTCAAGATGACCTGCATGCCCACAGGGGCACATTCGAGCTGACTCAGATGTGTCAACGATCATGTGACCACATTCAGAACCATGGCTGTGTGCGCCTTGGACACTGAGATTTCCAATGATGATGCCACCACCGACCCCGGTTCCAAGTGTGAGAAGAATAAGACTTTCGTACTCCTTGCCTGAACCAACCCAGAATTCACCAAACGCAGCGGCATTGGCATCATTTGCAAGGGTAACGGGCAGGCCACAGTTTTCGTGAACACGATCACGAAGTGGAAAGTTATCCCATCCTGGAAGATTGCCAGCACGAACAATGCATCCTCGATCAAGGTCAAGTGGTCCGGGTGACCCTAGCCCCACTCGAGCAATCATGTCTGGAGTCGCCGTGGCATCACGTGCAAGTTGAAGGACGATCTGACCCATCCGTCGTGCGGCATCCTCCGGCCCTCTTTTCGCATGAGTCGGTTCTGAGTGAAAGGCAAGGCAATCACCTTGTTTATCTACTAATGCCGCCTTGATGTTCGTTCCTCCAAGATCAACACCAGCATAGAGCGGAGGTATCGCCTCTTTAATCGGAGTGAGACCTGGTCGACTTGCCATGCCTGAGCAACCTTACTCCGGTAGGCGGCCAGTCTCAACAGTTGGTGTTGAGCCGGTGCACGCCTTCATGAATTCAACAAGATCAATCTGGTCTTGTTCAGATAATTTCAAGGGTCGAATTTTATCGCTGAGGTGAGCATTCTGATGCCCACCTTTATCGTACCATTCCACCACTTCCTCAAGGGTGGCCACCGAACCATCATGCATGTAAGGAGCAGTGAGTGCTACGTTACGAATCGTTGGCGTTTTAAATGCGCCAGTGTCTTTTTCATTTTTTGTTACGGCAAAGCGCCCGAGATCTGGATCATCCTGATCCATTCCAACTCCAAGGTTATGATATTTTTCATCAGCTAGATTCGCACCCACGTGGCAGGCCGTGCAATTCCCTTTTTCTGAAAAGAAGATCTCTCGTCCACGTTTTGCAGCATCAGACATTGGGTGTTTCTCAAGAAATGCTTTTGTCTCCGCAAACTTCTCTGATAATTCAGGATCGTCAGCGATATCTTCTTCATCCAATCCCTCAAACGAACGAAGTTGTTCGTTGTAGTCATATGGGGATGGTGATGTCACAATCACACGTTCAAAGGCGGCGATGGCCTGACCAACATGCTCAATCGTTAATCCACCAAATATTTTTTCAAATTGTCGCTTGTAGACGGCGTTTTCTCCTAGCCGTTTTACAACGCCTTCATGTGTAAATCCCATTTCAATGGGATTTGCAATTGGGCCGATTGCCTGATCTTCAAGTGAATCGGCACGTCCATCCCAAAACTGTGGTCCAGAAAGAATTCTATTGTATGAAACAGGGGAGTTCCGACCACCTTTTTGTCCCTTGATGCCAACTCCTGTTTTCGTGTGGGCAGTGTATCCCATTGATGGATCATGGCATGATGCACAACTCACCGTAGAATCAAGAGAAAGTCTTGTATCGAAATAGAGTTGCCGTCCAAGTTCTATTTTTGAACGTGTCAGAGGATTCTGCTCTAAGCCGGTAATCTGTGCCGTGCCCTGCGAAAGTCCAAAAGGGAGAATCGGATCAAGTTCAATAAAGTTTTTTGGATTGTCCAGCCACTCATCGATCTGCTTGAGTGTGAGAGCTCCTTTTCCAGGAATACCAGACGTAAGCAATGGATCACCCAATCTGACCTGTTCCCGTGCAGGTTTTTTTGAATTCAGACGAATCGATTTATCTGCTGCATCGATTGTGGCATCGGCTTTGGCTTTGGCTTCATCTGCTGTCTTTGTTGCAGCTGCTGATTCAGCAGGAGCCGTCGATGAAGTATCTATTGAATTATTTGGTGGCATGGTTTCAATGACCTCAACCTCAACCACTTTCCCTTTTGGTATGCCTTTATCTGCTGGAGCACAACCACTTGCAATAAACAAAGAGGGTACAAGAAGAACTATTGTGATTCGAAAAGCTTTTAGAAGGTCTATTGGCTTGCAATACATGGCGTGCCTCTTCGAAAGGTGTAGGTAGTTCTCCACTATTTTATAGTAGTCGGCTTAATGACGCTCAACCACGTTGGCTGTAACAAGCCATTCCAGCTCTCCAGGCTGGCTTAGTCCGTTCGCTAACTGGATCGAGGCTATGGCTCCTTTTCGCATGCGGATTGCAAGAGATTGGGTGCCAAGCACACAGGCAACAAGACGTCCAACACAGGGAGCATGTCCAACCCACGCAACACGACTCACATGCTGATTCATCGACCAGGAGGCTATTTCCTGCATGTCTGCCCCTGGAGCGAGTGCATCTACCTCGGTGACGTTCGACTGAATGCCAAACTGCTTGGCCATGATATCGGCAGTTTCTCGAGTGCGAACCAGAGGGCTTGTGGCGATAGAATCCACCTGCATTCCTGCGTTGTGGAGATGCGCTATTATTTTTTCAAATCGCTTTTTCCCTTTTTTTGTGAGTGGTCGTGAAAAATCGTCACCGTGAGGCCCAACGTCTTCGGCCCATGCATGACGAACTATATAGAGATGAGAGATTGAAGGCATGAGGTGATTGTGACCGCTTTATTAAGAAGTGACAAGAGTTAACATCTGCGCCAGATGTCATCGTCAACAACACCCTCTGCCTGAATCACATCCTGTGCTTCATGTCGCCAGCGTTTGGCGTCAACGGGATAACCGGCAGTTGGTGAAAGACCAGGCGAACGTGTTGACCAGAATGTGTTAAAGGCCTTCATACTTAATTCACGCACATATTTTGCAGTCATGCTTGCAAGAGCAACTGGGCTTCGATGCTCTCCTCCCACGCAAAATTCGATTTGACAGTGAGAAGATGGCAACTTGTACGCAGAGCGTCTTTGTGTTTCTTCGATGGGGAGGACCAATGGGCAATCAAAGTATTGAGAAATTATCGACGCATAATGTTTTCGCCCCCCATGGCGATCACACCAAATCAGGACAGGTTCATGCGTGTTTCGAAGAGATTGAAGTTTAGCAGCAAGTGTGAGAGTGACCTTTGAGAGAATGTCCGATTTATTGAGTCCGAGTGAAAGCTGCTTGTTGAACTCGCTGGGGTGAATAACGTGGCAAGCGATATGAGAGAGAGCGACATTGTAATTTTCGAAGATGGATGCGATATGACGGCTGTGATTAAAACAGTCACTGGCATCGATGGCATGAGGGAGTTGGAAATCGGACAGGAGAGTCCATTCTAATGGAGGAGTCTCACAGTGGATTCCTGTTGCATGAGCTATCGATTCCCAGTCACACGGAACGGCACCGGTGGTGATGGCCATTGCGGAAAGGACACCATGCTCAAGTGCCCCGAGATGTCCAGAAGACTTACGTCCACTTTTATAAACCAATTTTGAATCCGCCCAAAGAGATCCATGGTGCGTGGTGGTAGAAATGGCAGAGGCTTCGGCAACAGCATCCTCGAGAACGGATTCTGTACAGTCGGGTGTTGATGCAACGTGCCATGCTGAAGCAGCTACAACTAACGGACCCAGGTTTGGTCCATATCCCGCCTCATCGGTTCCAATGACAAGCGTCATTCTACTGTGCCTGGTGTGCGAGGATGTTGGCGGCAATATTCGTAGATTGCAATGGACGTTGAAGTTGCAGCGTTGAGGCTATGGGGTACGCCGGCCATAGGAATTTCTGCAACACGATCAAGCCGTTCAAGAATAGTATCATCCAAGCCCGTCCGCTCATTGCCAACAATAAGTATTGTCCTTGGTGCAAATGAAAAAGAGTAAAGGTTTTCAGAGTTTGTTGTCTGCTCAAGGCCAACAAGTTCATACCCGTTGGCTTTGAGGCGATCGAGCACTGGAGGCAAGCTTCGGTGTACTTCTAGGTGTACCGCGTCAGCTCCATCACGGGCAATTCGCTCGTGAAGACGGGCAGTACCGCAGGCAATGACATGGTGGATGCCAAAACAGCCGCACGTTCGTACGATATGTGACAGGTTGATGTGGCTTCGCATCGGTGCACACGCCACGATCAATTCCCGTGGTTGAGGAAGTGTTTCTGGAGGCTTGTGTCGGATGTGTAAGAAGCGAGGCATGGTGTGGTTATTTATAATGGTATTTGTCACGCTGAGTCATGGTTGTAACAGCCAGCAGTTATCAGACGCACAAGAAACGCAAGAAACACAAGTCGCATCTGAAAAAAATTTACCACGCGTCACGGTGCGAGTTGCTGATTATGAGGAAATCCAAGCAGAACGCTCAAAGCATCACGGAAAGGTCATCGTACTTGATTGTTGGAGCACATCGTGTCCACCATGCGTTAAAGAGTTTCCGGGACTTGTGAACCTCAAAAAAACATTTGGTGAAAAGATTGTTTGCTTGTCACTCTCATTTGACTACGAGGGATTTGGTCAGCCGGAAGACACGATACCAACCATTGAACAGTTCTTGAATAAGGTGGGTGCCCAGAAAATAATAAATTTCGTTTCAAGAGAAGATGCAGATGTACTGTATAAAAAAATGGACCTTGTCAGCGTCCCAGCTATCTTTATCTGGGATACTCAAGGGAATATAGCCAAGAAATTTGATGACGATATGGCTACAAAAGAATTGGGTCGACCATTTACGTATGATGATGTAACAGCCGTTGTGAGTGGCCTTGTGCAGTAAGTCGAGATCCAAAGACAACCATTTCGTTCTTTGAAGCAGAAAGATATTCCCAGATATGACATCAAAGCCTGGTCAACCTGATGCTGCAAATAGTCGTGGTCTTGGTAAAGAAAAAACAGCGTTAGTGAATAATGAAAGCGGACCACAGTCTGGTGATCGCGTGCGACAACCTCTTGTCTTCGGTCGTGAAACAATTGAGTCGATTGTTGTGGCATTTGCGATGGCATTGTTATTTCGGGCTTTTGAAGCAGAGGCATTCGTCATACCAACAGGATCAATGGCCCCAACGCTCATGGGGCGGCATAAGGATCTGGTGTGTGATTCTTGTGGAGTGGCGTATCGTGTTGGCTGTAGCGCGGAAGAGGATGATCAGTCGCAGGGCTTGCGCATGGAACTATCGAGACTTGAGCAAGAAGGAGAGCGACTCAGATCAATAGTTGATAGTTCACGGAGTTCACCTCGTGAGAAAGACGATGCCCGAAGAAGGCTGACCGATCTAGAGCGAGAGGGAGGACCCATATCGCAACGGCGCAGTCGACTCGAGAGTAAACTTGTAGCTGTTGGAACATGTCCAAACTGTGGATTGCCTGTAGAGTTTTTAGAGGAACAGGGCGAGGGACTTGCATACAATCCACGGTATCCGTCGTTCAATGGTGATCGGATTCTTGTGAATAAGGTGGCCTATGATTTTTCAGATCCCGATCGCTGGGATGTTGTGGTATTTCGTTATCCAGAAGATGCCAAAGTCAATTACATAAAACGCTTAATTGGGCTTCCGGGTGAAACAGTGTCAATTGCAGCAGGAGATATTTGGACAAGCCGAGAGGGTGCCGCGCCGCGCATTGCAAGGAAGCCTGATGACAAACTTGTGGCAATGCTTCAGTGCGTTCATGACGCTGATCATATTCCTGAAAAACTTATTCAGTCTGGATGGCCTTCAGCATGGTCAGATTGGTCTCTTCCGAAAGACAAAAAGCGATGGCAAGCCGATGATGATGGACGGTCCTATACAGTGGATTGTCAGGGAGAGCAGACAGCCACCATGCGTTTTCGGCACATGGTGCCTACAGCAGAACAGTGGGAAAGCGTTCATGATGGAGAGTCAGTGGATGGAATGGCACAGCCTTCTCTGATTACAGATTTTCAGCCGTATAACGCATTGCCAAGCCGTCCCCATTGGGTGAGTGATCTTGCGGTGGAGACAGTAGTAACGAGTCATTCCGAGACTGGGCAGATAACGCTTGAGCTTATTGAAGCAGGTGAGGCACATCGATGTACATTTGATTTCTCGAATGGAGAAGTTGCAGTTGTACGTGCAGGACAGTCGCCAACCGATGCTTCAATGGTTCGATCATCAATAAAAGGAGAAGGAACGTGGACCGTCCTTTTTGCAAATATTGATGATCAGCTATCGCTTTATGTCGACGGAAATAGGATTGATATTGGAACATCTGTGGATCTTGAACAGGATATTCAGGATGCTCTGCGGTCTAAGCCTGTGGAAACTCTTGTCGAACCGGGGAATGCAACACTCAGTGATGTATCACCAGCTGGAATCATGTCGAGCGGTGCTCATGTGACAGTTGAGGGGATGCGGGTGCTCCGGGATGTGTATTACCTCACAACTGTCATGGGCGTGCGTCTCGGAGAATTTTATGAGAAAGAGCGTTTGGATTTTCCGCTTGAACAAGGTCAGTTTTTTATGCTCGGCGATAATTCTGCAGCAAGCAAGGACAGTCGTCTATGGATGGATGGTCACCATGTTGATCGCCATCTCCTCATCGGTGAGGCAATGGTTGTTTTCTGGCCCCATGCTGTGCCAGCGTCTTGGGCTTTCCCTGTAAAAATAGGTCGCTTTGAGTTGCGATTGCCCTCATGGCCAAACTTCGCGAGGATGCGGAAAGTCAGGTAGCGGTTGTACGACTCAAGGAGGATGCATGTCTCTTTTATCGGCTGAAGGACTTGTGAAAATCTACGGTCGTCGTCGTGTTGTTGATGGCGTGGAGTTCCATGTTCATCAAGGCGAGATTGTTGGATTGCTTGGCCCAAATGGGGCTGGCAAAACAACAAGTTTTCGCATGACATGCGGGCTTGTCATTCCAGATGATGGTCGAGTATTGCTGGATGACGAGGATATCACGGATTGGCCGATGTTTAAGCGTTCTCGTGATGGCGGTATGGGCTACCTTGCACAGGAGCAGAGTGTCTTTCGAAAACTTACGGTGGAACAGAATCTTTTAGCAATCATGGAATTGATTGGCATGGGACCAAAAGATCGTCGCCGAAGATGTGAAGAACTTCTCGAGCAGTTCGATATCGTAAAAATTCGCAAGTCAAAAGCGCACTATATCTCTGGTGGTGAGAAACGACGTCTTGAGATTGCCAGATGTCTCGTGACAGAGCCACGAATTATCTTGCTGGATGAGCCATTTACAGGGATTGATCCTGTGACCATTCATTCCATTCAAAAAATCATTAAGAGTCTTCGAGATGACGGCATCTCGATTTTGATTACAGATCATCGTGAGCGAGAAACGCTTGCAATCACTGACAGAAGTTATGTCGTTCGTGCTGGAAAAGTTCTATGCCATGGAACAGCCGAGGAAGTTTTGAATAACCCGGATGCTAAAAAGTATTATTTTGGTGAAAGCCCAGGCATTGAAGCTGCGTGACTTCACTTTTTGATTAAATTTGTATTGTATTATTAATGGGATTACTAAGTGAGGCACGGGCTACGTGCATGCCTATTTTTGGTGTTGCCACGACAGAAGAGACTCAAAAAGGGCTGTCGCAAAGCAGATGCCAAGAGCAAGAACATAGGCAAAGAAAACTGCTTCAATCCGTCCCATGCCAAGTATTGGGCCGGCAATCATGCCCGCAAGGGGCGTGATGGCGAGGCAGCAGACAAAAAGGGAAAGATTTGATGCGTGAGACACTTTTTGCAAGGCTTTTGCTTTGGATATCATGGTGGGTGAAATCCTTGATGTTAGTTAGAAATATTCCTTGCCCCTGTTAGGTATACGGATAAAGCGGCAGAGCGGTTCTGTCTGCAGCCGTTGGTTCTCAAAAGTGAGAAAGAGAGGAAATACATGCAGCCAAATGTGATTCGAAACATGTGTTGTCTGAGCCTTTTTCTGGTTGCAGGAGCACCTCTTGTCACCAACGCGGCTGACGTTCAATCTCAAAATACATGGTCACGTTGGAGAGGTTGGAATGGAGCTGGTCAGGGTGGTGAAGCATCATTTCCTGTGGAATGGACAGAAAAAGATTGGAAATGGAGTGCTGAATTGCCAGGTGTCGGCCATGCGTCTCCTGTTGTTTGGGATGACCATATCTACCTCGCTTCTGCAGATGAGTCCTCTCAGGTGAGATATTTGCTTTCTTACGACCTCAAGACCGGTAGAGAATTATGGAGGTGTGAAATTCCCGGTCCGATCGAGAGGCACCACGTTCAAAATAGCTCGGCATCCGGTTCGGTTGCCGTAGATGAAAGTGGTATTTATTGGCTGTGGGGAACGAGGAAGAACGTCCGGCTTGAGGCGGTTTCACATGAGGGAAAACGTCGATGGCATATGGATCTTGGTCCCTTTGTAGCGCAGCATGGATTTTGTAGTACTCCTTCAATTTGTGAAGATACTGTCATTGTTCCACTCGAACAGGCTGGACCAGGATGTGTCATTGGTATTCATAAAACAACTGGTCAGGAGCAGTGGAGGCTTCCGCGTGAAGGTGCAGAAAAAGCTGGCTATTCAACGCCTCTCGTGCTTAGGTCGCCAGAAAATCCGAGAGTGATATGCACAAGTAATGTTTACGGTGTGTATGAAATTGATCCTCGAACAGGAAAAGTTCTCTGGGAGAACCGTTGTTTTCCAAGACGCACAGTGGCATCCCCAATCGAGGCGGCAGGACTGTTTATCGGAACAAGTGGCAACGGTGGAGGCAACAATCTTCTAGTTGCCATTCGACCACCGAAACGTCCGGATCAAAAAGCAGAAGTTGCTTACCAAATTGATACAAGCACAGCTCCGTATGTGCCAACACCACTGGAATCAAATGGTCGTTTGTATTTGTGGGGTGATCGTGGGGTTGTAACATGTGTTCAAGCCAAAGACGGAAACCTTCTTTGGAAGGGACGAGTGGGCGGTAATTTTTCATCCTCGCCGATTGCCATTGGCGAGCGCATCATAAATGTTTCCAGTGACGGAGAGATCGTCGTCATAGCAGATAGTGACACACTTGAAATTCTTGGCAGAACCAACCTTGGTGAAGAGACCCGGGCAACACCAGCTGTTGCCGGAGGCCATCTTGTTTTTCGGAGCGGGAGTCATCTGTGGGCACTTAAGTTGTCAAATCCATGAAAGCGTTTTGTCAATGTAAAGACCGTGTCCTAAATCATTTGGTTCTTTGAGACGTCATATTCACCATAATTTTCAATGAATTATTTCATGACGTCACCGGATAGCATGCGATATAATAAAGTTCTCATGCGAGAGATATCTTTAACTATTTCGATTGCATTGGGCCCACGGACGCTTGCTGTTGGGATCCTTCTGGTTAGTATGCTTGCTGTTCCCGTTCGCGGAGAAAGCCCATCTCTCTCGTCTGAAGATGTTGTTTTTTTTGAGTCTCGTGTAAGGCCTGTGCTGATCAGACACTGCAGTGAGTGTCACACAGCGAAAGATGGAGATCCTGAAGGTGGTCTTTCGTTTGATTCACGTGCAGCATTCTTTTCATCCGCTGATGTTGCTGTAGCCGGAAAACCAGATGACAGTTTGCTCGTAGCGGCAGTTCGGTATGACAGTGATCTTCAAATGCCCCCAGATGGAAAGCTACCCATCGAGGTTATTCATACTCTTGAAGAATGGGTGCGTCGTGGTTTGCCCTGGCCAGATGATGGTAAACGTTCTGAAATAACTGCCTTCGATATTGCATCAAGAAAAGCAGATCACTGGTGTTGGCACGCCCCTCAAGAATCAACGGTGCCAATAGTAAAAGATCAAAAATGGTGTCGTTCCGATATTGATAGATTTGTTTTATCGAGGCTTGAATCTGCAGGAATCGTTCCGGTCGCTGAAGCATCAAAAGAAACACTTGTTCGGAGAGCAAGTGAGATTCTCACGGGCTTGCCGGCAGATCCGGC
>MDSZ01036137.1_pt1 | contig 29504 bp, 32 predicted proteins | sample 811201 | NCBI WGS metagenome assembly MDSZ01 (sample SAMN05326647, study PRJNA326480) | marine metagenome | isolation source: seawater | place: Indian Ocean: North | collected 2010 | reverse complement strand
GTAGTAGATAAGGTTTGTTTTTGCATCATATGGCCACCAGCCCCATACAGAGCCACCACCATGTTGCCAACCATCTTTAACAGCTTGTGGTTTTAACCATGTTTTAACACCAAGGTCAGCTTCACCACCTTTAAGTTGGTCAGTTGGGATTTTTTTGAAAGAACCACCTTGTTTGTTACCACCGTTTACATCTTCGTAAACTGATAGAGCTGAGTATAAAGGTGTGTCTTTGTTAAAGTCAGCGCCGATAAGAACTTCTTTATCTGGACCTGTTGAGTATGCTTTCCAAGCTACTGAACCATCTTTAAGGTTAAGAGCTGTGAAGAAGCAACGAACACCAAATTCAGCACCTGAGCAACCTTGAAGAACTTTGTCTTTGATTACGTGTGGAGCTGATGTGTTTGTAGCACCAACTTTAGGATCTGTAATTCTAGCAGTCCATACTTCTTTACCAGTTTTAGCATCTAAAGCAACCATGATACCGTCGTTCTGTTGAAGAAGGATTTTGCCGTCACCAAAACCTAGACCACGGTTAACGTTGTCACAGCATAATACTGCTTGAACGCTAGGATCTTGTTTTGGGAAGTATGACCAAACGATTTTTTGATCGTTGTTAAGGTCTAAAGCGTAAACGTTGTTTGGGAACGCTGTGTGAACGTACATTGTGCTACCAATAACTAGTGGTGCACCTTCGTGACCACGGTTAACACCAGTCGCGAATGTCCATGCAGCTTTAAGGTTCTTAACGTTACCTTTGTTGATTTGTGTTAAAGCTGAGTGACCGTTATTTGAGTGGTTACCACGTGGGTGAGCCCAGTTATTTGGATCACTGATAGCTTTTTCTTGATCAGCAGCAGCTGAAGCAACCATAGGTGCTGCAGCAGCAAAACCAGCTACTAAACCAAGAGCTAATTTAATTTTATTTAATTTCATTATAAAAACTCCATAGTTAAAACTAAGGGTTAAAAAAGAAGCAAATAAAGTCCTCTCTATAACATAATTTATACAGTGGATTTTATTTACTGTAGCACTAACTTCATGTGCTTGAAAAACACTTTATACCTATCTAAATTAAATTGCAACACTTTTGTTACAATTTATTTACATTTATTTGATTTAAATTTTTTATAAATAAATGTTGTATAGATCTATTAAATTTAATCTATATATAGTGTTTTTTTTAAAAAATAAGCATGGTTTAATACATCATATATAATTAAATAATTGAAAATAAATGTAAATATTTTGAAAGTTTTTTATTTATGAAAACTCTTTATCCAGAGATAGAACCCTACCAAATACACCATATACCAGTAGATTCGGGACATACGATATATGTTGAAGAATCTGGGAATGCATCTGGTCAACCCATAATCTTTCTCCACGGGGGGCCAGGTGGTGGGACAGGTCCTAAGCAAAGACGTTTTTTTGATCCCGACCACTATCGCATCATCTTATTCGATCAAAGAGGTTGTGGTCAATCGTCTCCTGCTGGTGAAATTGTAAATAACACAACCAATGATCTAATCAATGATATTGAAACAATTCGGAAACATTTAAACATAGATAAGTGGTTTTTATTTGGTGGCTCTTGGGGTAGTACTCTAGCACTGGCTTATTTTATAAAATTCCCAAAATTGGTTAAAGGTTTAATATTAAGAGGAATATTTCTTAGTAGACCATTTGAGCTCGACTGGTTTTTAAAAGATGTTGAGATATTCTTTCCAAAAAAATATGAAAAGTTATTATCTTTTCATCATGCGATAAATAAAAAATCACTAGTTACTGACTTCAGCCGCTTGGTTTTTGGTAAAGATATAGAGCTTGCTGAGAAGGCTGCTCATGCATGGAATAGCTTTGAGGGAAGTATTTTAAAACTCACTTATGAAGATCAAGAAGAAGCTTCAACTATTAATTACCCTGAAGAACTAGCCCGGGCAAGAGTGCAATTACATTACATCAAAAATAAGTGTTTTGTCGATGGAAGTTCGATTTTAAAAACAATTGAAGATTTAACAGAGGTTCCTACTGTTATTGTGCAGGGCCAATATGATATGGTGTGCCCACCCCAAACAGCAGATGACTTATATAAGGTAATGCCTCATGCTGATTTTAGATTAATTCCCGATGCAGGTCACTCAGCCTCAGAACCTGGTATAACTGACGCTTTAATTGATGCAACTGATATTTTTAAAAGGTATTCCTAATTGAGAGATTTTATTTGGAAAAGTAAGTTTTACTTTACTCACTTTTCACAAAATCTTAATCAACATCGTTTTTTATCTTTATGTGCCATGACCAGCTTTTATTTTTTATTTACTCTAATTCCATTCATCATTCTCATTTTTCTCATACTTAGCAAGTGGGTTTCAAATTCAGATATTATTTTTAATGAACTACAGAACATCACATCTAACTTATTGCCTGAAATCTCAGAAAAGATAATGCTTCAAGTCAAGAAGTTTACCGATAGCTCAAAAGGTTTGGGTTGGTTTTGGTTTCTAATTCTCTTTTGGGCAGCCAGTCCGCTTGCAAACTCTATAAGAAAAAACTTCCTCATAATCTTCAATAGAAAAATTAAGAGAAAATTCTATGTAAATAAATTTATTGATATCACTATTCTTTTATTGGTGATCTTTCTTTTCTTTAGCTACATTTTCATCTCCAAATATCTCGCTAACCTCGCTGGACTATTTCATTCTCTAATCCCAGTAAGTGAAAAATCTGTGCTACTAATTTTACTTTCGAGTGTTTCCTTAATAATCTTTGTCGCTATTTTTTACAAAATAATGACGCCTGAAAAAAAACTACCTCAATCTCTTTTACTTATTGGTGCAGCCGCATCCTGTTTTGTTTGGATCTTTCTGCATGAGATGTTTGACCTAATTATGAGCATGAGTCAATCCTACGGGATCTTTTATGGCAGTATGAGGAATTTATTTATTTCATTGATTTGGCTTTTTCTGAACATTGCTGGCTTTTTAATTGGGATTGAATTAATAGCATTTATATTTAACTTGGAGGTCTATAAGTTTAGATCTTTATTTCTACAGCCCTCTAAATCATTGTTAAAAAATTTTTTTCAATCCCATATCGTTCGGCTACAAAAAAATGATGTTCTGTTTAGCTTTGGCATGCCATCTTCATCAGTTTACTTTATTGTTGATGGTCAGATCAAAACAACAATAAATCGTCATGAAAGGGTATTCCACAATAATCAATACTTTGGGGAATTGTCTGTAATTAATAATACAAAAAGGTTGGGAGAGGCTGTTGTTGTTTCTGACTGGGCAAAAATTATTAAAATTCCAAATTCAACTTTTAAGAGATTATTAGGTGAAGATCTTGAGTTTCAAAATTATATTTTAAAAAACTTAAATAAAATTATTATTAATTAGTTCAGAATTCGGTTTTAAATCAAATGCGATACAAATTCTCTCTTCATCTGAAGTAAAAGGAATGGTTCGATGAAAAACAGAGGATGGGAAAAAAATCACATCTCCTTCTTCAGGCAGAATAACTTTTTTAGGAAAATTATCTTGCTCAACAGGATAGTTATCGCCATGCGTGCTAAGCTCAATTGCTCCTTCATCTATATTATCTCTATGCTGAGGGATTTTTAGGTAAACTGCGCCGCTGATCCAACCATCCTCATGAATATGAGAGGTAAGATGACCCCCTTTTTTCATTCGAACATACCACGAACTACTAAATATAATCTCTTTTGGAAACATTTTGATAAACGCACAAGATTTTTCTTGATTTGACTGAAAATACAATTGAATAAGTTTTTTTAAACCCTCAGATAATGCTTTAAAAGAACTTTCTGAGCGTTGAAATAAATTACCTGAAGACTGAGTTCCATTAAACAGCCTACTTTGCTTTCGATCAGATATCTCTGCTTGTTCAATATCGTTGAGTAATGATTTTAGTAATGCATGATTATTTTCTAGCAGCTCAGGCACTTTAGTATGCATCACAAAGCTCAGTGGATCAGGACAAAAATTATAAACATCTTGTTTGTTAAAATTGACCGCAAAATGAGTTGATAATGTTGCTAAGAGTGGCGAGGTATGTTTTTTTCCGATCACTTTTTTTAGTTTTTTCTCAAAGTCTGGATAATGTTTTAATTTGTAAAGACAATGTAATGCCCTAGAATCAGAATCAAATAAATTAGCTTTTTCAAAGTGAGGAAGAGCTTGATCTAATAAAACATGGTCATAATAAAAAATAGCTAATTGATAATTTGCTTTGGGATGGTGAGGATCAATTTCAATTGCTTTTAGAAGAAATTTTTTTCCTTCATCCACATTACCATCATGCCAAAGTGCATCCCCAATGTCTGTAAAATATTCTGGGTTATCATTTTCAATATTTATTGCATTTTTGTATTCCGTAATGGCTAGCTTTAAATTTCCTTGATTTCTGAAAGCGCCAGCTAAATTAAAATGAGTCCTCGATGCTTTAGTAATGGCTAGTGACTTTTTATAAATTTCGATAGCATCATCCAATTTACCCAATTGCTGATAAACGGATCCAATATTGTTGAGGGCTTCATAAAAACCTGGCTGAATTTCTAGTGCCTTGTGATAATTTTCCAATGCCAAATCAAATTCACCTTTTTTTTGGTACAAAATTCCTTTGTTAAAAAAAACTTCTACAAAATCCGGCTTGATTGATAGTGCTTGATTGTAGTTTTGCAACGCCCCATCAAGATCATTTAAGTTAAATTTAACCGCACCTAAATTAAAAACAATCTCAGGAATTTGATTATTCAAACGAACGGCATTCTCATAACAATTTTTAGCATTCACTAGATCATTTTCTCTTTCATAGCTGGCGCCCATAATATTCCAGAGAAAAATTTGATTAGAGTGATGTTTTAAAAAACCTTTGGCAAGCTTGATTACCTGTGAATGATCTCCCGAGTTGTGAAGGGCAATCATTTTTTCAATATCGGTTTGTGTAAATTGTTTCATTGTCATTTGCAGAGATTAAATTTATTTATTTACGTTCAATTAATCAAAATTAACATGCTAAAATATTGCCGCTATGGAAACTATATCTACTATAAATTTTATTGGAACAGCCTTATTCGCTATTGCAATTTTACATACTTTTTCTACAAAGTACTTTGAACATCTGGCTCATACTCACAAAAAGTTTTCTGGAATTCTTCATCTCCTTGGTGAGGTAGAGATTGTATTTGGGTTTTGGGCTATGATTCTTGTGGTCTTTATGTTTATTCTAGAGGGCAGCTCCTCAGCTGTTGGTTATGTTGATTCTCGTAACTTTACCGAACCAATGTTTGTATTTGTGATTATGGTCATCGCTGCAACAAAGCCTATTTTGGAGTTTTCAGAAAAAATAGTGATATTAATAAGCAAATTCATACCCATAAAGACTGAAGTTGGAATGTTTTTTCTTTTACTGAGTTTTGTTCCTTTATTAGGATCTTTTATCACAGAACCGGCAGCCATGACGCTTGCTGCTTTACTCTTAGGAAGACTCTATTACAACAATAAATTAAGTGAAAAATTTAAGTATCTAACGCTTGGTGTTCTTTTCGTTAATATCTCAATTGGGGGCACCTTAACTCCTTACGCTGCCCCGCCCGTACTTATGGTTGCTGGGACTTGGAATTGGGATATCTTATTTATGATGGAAAACTTTGGATGGAGGTCGGCTATTGCGGTTCTCATTAATGCATCAGCACTAACCTATTTTTATAGGAACGCGTTAAATAAAATTAATTTTAATGCTCAGACAAAAAAAGGGGTGCCTGTAGCTCTGACAATTGTGCATTTACTATTTCTATTGGGGGTAGTAATTTTTGCTCATCACCCTGCTGTATTTATGTCGCTTTTCTTATTTTTCCTTGGAATTACTACCGCATACAAACATTATCAATCTGAATTGATCTTAAAAGAAGCTTTATTAGTGGCCTTCTTTTTGGCTGGCCTTGTGGTAATTGGTGGTGTTCAACAATGGTGGCTTCAACCCGTTCTCATTTCCATGAGTGATAACGCTGTCTATTTCGGCGCCACGATCCTGACAGCTTTCACTGACAATGCTGCATTAACTTATCTAGGCTCTCTTGTCGACGGCTTAAGTGATCCTTTTAAAATCTCATTAGTCGCTGGAGCTGTCACCGGTGGTGGACTAACTGTAATTGCTAATGCACCTAACCCAGCTGGTATTAGTATATTAAAAAAATATTTTAATGAAGAAGCTGTAAGTCCTCTAGGTTTGCTCCTAGGAGCACTAATACCAACTTTTGTTACGGTTATTCTATTTAGGGTAATTTAATCTGAAAAACTCAACAGTACAGATTGATGGCAACGTTCTCTCGTCTGCAAGAGAAAAAGTCAAGTTATCTGTTAATGATGCAGCCTCTGCTTGCAGTTTATCCTCACAACAAATTTTGTCATTAGAAACAGGTTCTGATCTAGGTTTCTTTAATGACAATTTTAAAATCATCTGCGCAAAAAAATATATTAATTTTTTAAAAATTAATTCTGAAGATGTTATCTCAACTCAAAGCAATGACCCGGCTTTAAATAAAGTTAACAATACTGATAATATCCATGAAAACAAGGGCTCAGAAATATTTCAATATCAATTCTTATTTGCTCGCCTGAAGCATTCTCAAAATTTAAAAGTGTTAATTACCCTTCTTGTTTTAGCAGCTGTTTTATTCATTTTTTATTTTTTTAATCAGCATGATGAATCAGAGATGAATCTTAATGAATCTGACACAGAAATTGAAATTGATAATGATCCAAGTTCTGATGATGTAGCTAATCAAATTTCTTTATTTGAGTCTGTTGATAATGGCTCAACCGATATAACAAACCAAGATCAGGGTGGGATTATTGCTAATAATTCTTCCTTTGAGCAACTTGATGAGGAATCTTGCAATAGTATTTTCCAATCATCTGATATTCAAAATTATCGTACGCCGAACGTGCCTGATAAGCCCAATAATTATGTGCATATAAAATCTAATCAAGAGCTCCCTTTGTGTATTCACTCTAATAATGGGGATGCTAAATCTTTCACTGTGACTAACAACGATCCGCTTACCTTCAGAGGTCAGGCTCCATTTACCCTTTATATATCTAACTCAGAAGGTGTGCAGGTTTTTTTTCAAGGCTGGCAAGTGCCATTAGATCCAAACTATCAGGTGATTATGCTTAACTCTTATAAAGACCCAAACTTAGGAAGCTTCGAGTAACTCCTGCCAAGAAGTTGTAAACCTGAAGCTTTTATTTGATTGTTTCATGTGCCATTTACCATCTTTGGATTGCCAGCCACTCATGATAATATTTGCATGGTATTTATCCCGAATCGCATCAATGATATTCGACAAATGATGCCATTGCGGTCCCGCTGAATAATCTTGATTTAAGTTTACCGACCTTCTTAAGTCACCTAAAACAATCCCAGCTTTATGGTAGTCGATGCCCTGATGGTATATTTTTTCTAACCCGTGCATTGCTAATCGTAATAACTGTTGGTGATTATCCGTGTAATCGTAATGTTGTAATCGAATAACATGTTGTATCCTATGCTTGCTGCTAAATAGATTATTGCGCATAAATAGCGTCATCTGCTTGGCTGTCAATCGCTGCTTTCTTAATTTAATCGATGCCCTTTGCACAAAAGTCGCTACCGCATCAGCCATGTCTTCGTAACGATTAATCTTTTGCCCAAAGCTTCTTGAACATACAATTTGTTTTTGATCAGGCTTTATTGATTCAATCGGGTAACATTGAATGTCATTCAGCTCGTATATCATTCTTTCTATATTGATACTGAACATTTGTTTCATCCATTTTGCATTAGCAGTCTTTAAATCATGTACTGTCAATATGCCTAATTCGTTTAATCTTTTTTTTAAGCGTACGCCAACACCCCATAACTCACCCACAGATATCTCGCACATTAATTTAGTTAAAGTTTTAGAGTTGGACTCTGAAAAACAGACTACTCCATTAAACATGGGATATTTTTTTGCCATGTAATTGGCTAATTTTGCCAATGTTTTTGTTTTTGCGATACCGACACAGACAGGTAATCCGACATTTTTTAATACAGTTGTCCGAATATGTTGGCCATGTAACAAATAATTTTTTTGATTTATTTTTAAAAAAGATTCGTCAATCGAATAAATTTCTTGATCCTGAGACAAGTATGCTAATAACTGCATCACTCGATTACTCATATCAGCATAGAGAGGGTAATTGGAGGAATAAACATGAACATGATTTTTTTTAATCAAATCTTGCGCCTGAAAAAATGGCATTCCCATTTTAATACCAAGGGCTTTTGCTTCATTACTCCTGGAAATAATACAGCCATCATTATTACTGAGCACGACAACAGGGACATGCTCTAAGCTTCTATTAAATAAACGCTCACAGCTAACATAAAAATTATTAACATCAACCAATGCAATCATTATTTAAACTTACGCACTGATCCTGTTACCACTCCCCATATTTCAAATTGACTTCCCTCTTCAATATGAATTGGCTTGAATTCTTTATTGGCTGCCATCAGATAAGGTCCTTTGTTGTTTTTAACCAACACCTTGACGGTAAATTCACCATCAATCGATGCCAGTACGATGTCATTAATTGCAGCTGATTTCGAACGATCAACAATGACAATATCGTTATCCAAAATTCCTGCATCGATCATGGAGTCTCCTTTGATTCTCACAAAAAAAGTTGATTCGGTCTGGTTGATCAAATACTCATTTAAATCTAGTTGACTTTCTGCATGATCGTCTGCGGGAGAGGGAAATCCTGCAGGCACCTTATGGCTAAATAACGTTATAGGGAAAGGCTTTTGAACAGATGGCTGTATAAAATTAACGACATTCGAATTAGTTTTTTTAGTGCTGAGCAAGAATGATTTAACATCACCAATGCGGCTTGTTGGGATACGTACCACCTTCGTTGATTCTGCATATAGACCGCTGCCTTTTTTGCGACCAGCCCCTTTTCTTGCACCGCCTCTTTGATTTTTTTTATTGTTCATATTTTGAATAATGTAACATTATTCAAAATATATTTCTATTCATTAACGTTAAATAATTGTAAAAAATTTATAAAAATGGTGTTGACAAGTAAATTTAAAAACGGCAAAGTGAAGTACAAGCTCTCAAGAACACCAGTTTGTGGGTAGTTTGAGCTAATATCAGTTTTATGATTTAGCAAAAACTTATTCAATTTAAAATATGGAGGAATAATAAATGAATAAAGGCGAATTAATCGAAGCAATCGCTAGCGCAACAGGATCCACAAAGGCTGATGCCGGACGTGCTCTTGATGCAACTATCGAAAACATCACTAAAGCTCTTAAAAAAGGTGACACAGTAACATTAATTGGATTTGGTACTTTTAAAGTATCAAAACGTGCTGCTCGAACAGGCCGTAATCCACAAACAGGTGCTGAATTAAAAATTCCAGCAAGAAAAGTTCCATCATTCAAAGCAGGTGCTGGCTTAAAGGATGCGGTAAACTAATTCAAAAATTATTTATTTTAGAATATAAAAAAACCCAGAATTTTCTGGGTTTTTTTATATCTCTTTAGGCCTCTACTTCGTAGCATTTTTAGCAAACATTTTATATAGCGCTGGCAGAACCAATAAAGTTAACGATGTTGAAGTGATCAACCCACCAATAACGACAATCGCCAGAGGTTTTTGCACCTCTGATCCAGGGCCTGTAGCAAATAAAAATGGAATCAATGCTAACATCGCCACAGATGCAGTCATCAATACCGGTCTTAATCTTTGTTTACACCCCTCAATAATAGCCAGGTCTATTTTCATTCCATCTTTTTGTAATCCTTGAATACAAGAAATCAAAACCACACCATTCAAAACAGCAATCCCAGCAAGAGTAATGAAGCCAACCGATGCAGGAACAGATAAATATTCACCAGTTAAAGCTAAACCAAAAATTCCTCCAATACTAGCGAATGGTAATACAGTAATAATTAACGTAGCGAAGCGGACAGAGTTAAATAAGAGGAATAAAAGGAAGAAAATACCAGCAATGGTTAAAGGAATAATAATGGATAAGTGTCCTAGGGCGCGGGTCATATTTTCAAACTGTCCGCCATACTCAATATAATATCCATCGGGTAAATCTAACTTTTGATTAATCACTTGCTGCAGATCTGCAACCAAACCACCTAAGTCACGGCCTTCAACGTTAATACCGGTGTAGACACGTCGTTTGGCAAACTCTCGACTAATACGTGCAGGGCCATCACGCGTTTCAATGGTTGCTAAATCTCCCAAGGAGACACGAGAACCATTTGGTGAAGTCAGCATAATGTTACGAATCACATCCTCATCATCACGATACTGTGCAGGAAATCTGACGGCCGCTCCAAAATTTCTTTGGCCCTCATAAATACGAGTTGCTTCTTTTCCTCCAATGGCCATCTCAATCAAATCGTTAATCTCAGAAACATTAAATCCATGTCGCGCAATAGCTGGACGATCTAAGACGATATTCAAATATTGCTGGCCCGTGATTTTTTCTACTTTTATTCCTGTTGCTCCATCAATTCCTCTTGCTAACTCCGCCACTTCATCAGCTTTTTTTCTTAAAATTTTAATATCATCACCAAAAATTTTAACAGCAACATCAGCTCTAACACCCGTCACCAACTCGTCAACCCGATCGGAAATTGGTTGCATCATCATCAATACCACGCCAGGTAAAAAATTGAGTTTTTCTTTAATGGCATTGGCAATATCATCCTGCGTCCATCCTTCAGGCCACTCTTCTTTTGGCTTTAAGCTTACTAAAGGGGTCGATTCATTCTGTGCTTGTGGGTCAGCTGGACTTTCCCCTCGACCTAATGCACTGACCACTGACTTCACACCAGGGACTTCCATGATTGCTTTCATGGCTTTAAATTCCATATTGATCGATTCTTCAATGGAGATGTTCGGTACTCGATCAATACCAGGGACGATGGACCCCTCTTTCATTTCTGGAATAAATGAGGTTCCTAAAAAAGGAATGGTAATGATTGATGCCACAAAAAAACCAACAGCGATGGTAACCACTTTCTTCTGATTTACTAAAACTTTCTGTAAGACATTGATATATGGGGTCTTAATTTTCTGAATTAACTTTGTATCCTCACCTGAGCCGCCCGTGAGAAAGAAACTGCAGAGTGCTGGGGATAATGAGAATGATAGTATTAATGAAATAGTTAATGCAATCGCGATAGTTAATGCAAGAGGAGAAAACATTTTTCCTTCCATGCCTTGCATTGTCATCAGTGGTAAGAATACTAAAATAATGATACCGACACCAAACAGGACTGGGGTGGCCACTTCTTTACATGCAGCAAAGATAACATTATTTTTATTCTCATTTCTTTTTTTGTGCCCTAAACGATGGAAGGTGTTTTCAACAATCACCACCGAACCATCAACCATTAACCCAATGGCAATTGCTAAACCACCTAGTGACATCAAATTGGCAGAAATTCCTATGTAATTCATCACCATAAAAGTAATTAATGGGGTTAGTACAAGGGTCATCACGACGATCATGCTTGATCTAAAGTCACCCAAGAAAATAAATAAGATTGCAATCACCAAAATAATACCCTCAATCAAGACTTTAACTACCGTCGAGATTGCTGCGCTGACTAATTCACTTCGATCGTAATAAGGAACAATTTTTAAGCCTCCTGGAAGCATTTCATTGTCATTAATTTCCTGAACTCGCTCTTTAATATTTTTAACTACCTCTTTAGCATTTCCACCTCTCAACATCATCACCACACCACCAACCGCTTCACTTACTCCATTCTTGATTACCGCACCAACTCGAACTTCATAACCAATTTTGACCTCTCCGATATCTCGCATGTAAATTGGAATACCGTCTGTCTCTTTCAATACAATATTCTCTATATCATTCACGGTTTGAATTAGGCCTTCGCCTCTAATCAGATATTGCTGAGCACCTTTCGGCAAAACTCCAGCTCCGCTATTGATGTTATTTTTTTCTAATGCCTCAAATACTCGAGACATCTTTATTTTATAGTGTGCTAGCCTATCGGGATTCACCAACACCTGATACTGCTTTACGTATCCTCCTTGTGAGTTGATCTCGGCCACACCTGTAATGTTTCTTAGCAAAGGTCTTACGACCCAATCATTGATTGTTCGACGATTAGTCAATTCAGGAATTGTGAGTTGTCGCCCCTCTTCACCAGGAAGTTCGAGAGTGTACTGAAAAATTTCACCTAAGCCAGTAGATACAGGTCCTAAAATAGGCGATATGCCTTTTGGCATGACATCTTGCACTTGCATTAGGCGCTCCATCACCAGCTGTCGAGCAAAGTAAACATCTGTGGCATCATTAAAAACTAACGTGATTAATGAAAGAGCATCTTTGTTGAGAGATCTCATTTCCACCAATCCTGGGAGTCCAGTCATAGCAATTTCAATTGGTACGGTAATGAACCTCTCCACCTCTTCCGGAGATTTTCCGGTTGCAACCGTTGCTACCTGAACCTGAATATTGGTTACATCAGGAAATGCATCTAAAGATAATTTTTGTGCAGCAAAAAAACCACTAATAATTAACATGGCAGAAATCACCATGACAATTAATCTCTGGTTTAATGACCCTCTTATAAAAGCTTCAATCATATGAAATTATTCTTTGGCATAAAGTCGTTCATTATTCAGATGAAAAGCACCATCTATCACCACTTCTTCACCCTCAAGAAGACCGTCATCAATATGAACGGCATCTTTATTTTTTATTCCTAATGTCACAGGGCGCATTAAGAATTTATTTTCACCCGTCTTAACAAAAATATTAGGGATGTCATCAATAGAGACTATCGCATTGGTTGGAACACCAACTTTCTCAATTTTTTTCCCTGACACTTTCATAGTAATCAGCATGTCTGGTTTTAATAAGCCATGAGCATTATCGATTTCAGTACGAATAGTTACTGTTCTGGTTACAGGGTCCACAATATCCCCAAGGTAAGTAATTTTTCCTTCAACAAATTTACTTTCATATGCTGGGACATCAATGAGAAGCTCGTCACCTTCTTTTAAAAAACCAATTTGTCTCTCAGGTACCTGAGCCACACCCCACACTTCATTCAACATAGCAATGGTAAAGATATCTTCTGTGGGATTAACCACCTGTCCGACATTCACATTTTTCTTAATAATTTTTCCGTCAATCTTAGCCACAATATTCGTTGTTGCATCAATTTGCGTTTCAGATTGAATAGCTTCAATTTCTTTAACTGTCATACCCATGACCGTTAGCTGATCTTTACTGGCCTCCATGTCTGCCTTTGCTGCAGATAATTCAGTTTTTCGTTGTAATTTTTGAGCCTCACTCACAACATCTGCATCAAACAATAAGACAGCTCTTTCATATGCTTTCGTTTTTAATTCCACCATTTGAACAGACTTAATATAGGCAAGCTGTTGCTTTGCAAGTTCTGTACTGTTTATTACTGCGAGCACATCCCCTTGCTTAACGGTTTTTCCTAACTCCCCTTTAATCTCAATTATTCTTCCTTGCACCGGTGAGCCAATCCTTGCCAACAAATTTTGCTTCACTTCGATGCTGCCAGGAATATCTAATGTTTTCTTAATAGGAGTAATTTTTGCAGGCTCAAATTTAATTTGATCTAATATCTCCGAGCTAGCGGTGACTTCATTTGGATTTTTTTTCTTTATATCGGCAATCTCGCTATCATTGCTACAAGATCCTAAAATTAAAAAAATAAATAATAATAAGTATTGTGTTTTCATATCACTCCATTATTTTTGACCCTAACAACTGCTCCATCTCCATAATTGAAACAATGTAATCAAGCCGTGCTGATAGATAATCTTTTCGAACAATTCGCTGTGTTCTTTGTGCATCAAGGTATTCTAAAATTCCTCTTTCTCCAAATCGATATGCGGCCTCAACCACCTTTAATACTGACTCAGCTTGAGCCAACAAATTTTCTTCAAATGTTAATACCTGTTCTTTCGCAATTAAATAACGTTGATAAGCGGCATCGATATCTCTTTTTAATAACATCGATTGCTGGTTATAAGTCGCTTCTACCTCTCTTAAATTAGCCTCTGCTTGACCAATCTGACCTTCCCTTTGATTCCAAATGGGGAGGGGGATACTTACACCAATCGTATAATTTCTAATGCCTGGGTCTTGATTAACGCCTGCACTCAAGGTTAACCCTGGATTAACAAGATTTTTTTCTAACTTAATTTTATTTTCAAAAACTGATGAAGCGGCTTTCAGTTGCTTTAATCTAGGGCTGTTAGAAATTAAGTTGATCACATCTGATTTGCTAATATTGATATTGGACTGAGGAAACTTGCCTTCGAGATCAAAATCATCAGGCATATTTTGTCCAATCAACCCTTTTAGAAAAAACTTGCTTTCCTGAATCCTTAATTTCGCCGCCTGAGCATCACGTTTAGCAGCCAACAACTCTGTATCTGCTTTGATTAACTCATATCTCGGAGATTCACCCACATTGACTCTCAGTTCAACACGATCTCGAATATCTTGTATGACTTTTTGGTCAGCATCAGCAATTTTTAAAATTTCCTGATTATGAATCACGTCATAAAATGCTGATTTAATATTCAACATTAGATTAATTTTTGTTCCACGGTTTAATTCATCAACAAATTCTAGATTAGATTCGGCTATATCTTTTCGTGATCTTCGAACATCTGAAAACTCTAATGGTTGTGAAATACCCAATGCCCAGTTTTTATCATTTTCAGTGGGTGGAGTTCTGGTTTTTGTAGGGCCTACTGCAAGACCTACCGACGGGTTTAAATATTGTTCTGCAACAGTGATACCAGCCTTGGCGGCATCTTGTTTGGCTTGGATTACATCAATCACAGGATTGGCTTGATTCGCCATATCGATAAGATCGTCGAGGGTGTAGATTGGATTTGAAAACAATTCAAATGAAACAAAAAAAATAAAAATAAGGTATTTTGACTGTTTTGAAATCATTGCAATATATTATAAGGTATTCATATTATAAAAACAGAATTTATAAGGAAAAAAATGAGTAAAATTTTTATTACCGGAACCAATCGTGGCTTAGGTTTGGAATTTGTCAAACAATTTTTAAAAAGGGGTGATGAAGTCATCGCAACCTGCCGCAACTCAGAGAATGCAACAGAGTTAAATCAGCTTCAAGGTAATCCAAACTTAGAAATTTTTTCTCTTGATGTCGGCGATCATAATGCCGTGCAAAAATTACAACAACTCCTTGCTGATCAGCCCATAGATATATTTATCAACAATGCCGGCATTTGGCGAAGTAGTCAATTAGGAAATATTTCTATTGACGAATGGATGGAAAGTTTTCGAATTAATAGTATCGCGCCTATTAAAACTATTGAATCCTTTCTCCCAAATATTAAGTTAGGGCAAGACAAAAAAGTGATTTCCATTACAAGCAAAATGGGAAGTATTGATGATAATACCAGTGGTGGGTCGTATATTTATCGCTCTTCAAAAACTGCCTTAAATTCAGCCATGCAAAGCATGCATCATGATCTAAAAAATTATGACATTGCCACCTGTACTCTGCATCCAGGGTGGGTTCGAACAGATATGGGTGGTCCTGGAGGCTGGATTGATGTGGTAGAAAGTGTTTCTGGCATGATCAAAGTCATTGATCAGCTATCAATTGATAATTCTGGAGAGTACATTGATTACGTAGGAAAAATTATCCCTTGGTAATGCCCTTTGAAGAAGCTGAAAAATTTTTAAGCAATCAAAACAAAGAGTGGTCAACGCTTATTCAAGAAATTGGTCCTTGTCGTTTAAAAGTTAGCGATGAGCTCTTGCCACATCAAAGTATTATTAAAAGTATTTTTTATCAACAGCTTCATCCAAAAGCAGCTTCAACAATTTATCAACGCTTTTTAGATTTATTTAACGATGTATTTCCCACAGAGCATGACATAATTAAAAATAAAGATTTACTGAGCTCAACAGGACTGTCAAATCAAAAAACTCAAACGATTTTATCTATTGCTGATGGCTATTTAAAACAATTCATTCCTAGTAAAAAAAAAATAAAGCTGCTTAATGATCAAGAGATCATTAAGCAATACACCGAAATTAAAGGAGTCGGTGTATGGACTGTACAAATGATGCTTATTTTTAATCAGGGTCGTCAAGATATTATGCCAACTTCAGATTTAGCAATTCGTAAAAAATATTCTCTATTTACACAAAGAGAATGTCTAATCACTCCAAATGAATTGATGAAAGAAACCGAATATCTGAGTCCTTATCGAACTATTGCAGCCTGGTATTTATGGCAATTGAAATAAATTTTATTTCTTAGTTTTTTTCTTTACCGAATCAGACTGAGTGTGACAGGAACTGCCTCTTTTATAAGCACACATGACTGTTAAAAGATCAATAATGAGTTGAAAAATTACTACATATGCTAGCACCTGAACAATGTAGCTGCCCCAATTAATTGAAACAAGATCCGTGACAGGTTGGCTCATTGAATTTGCTCCAAGACACATAAAAAATACTCTTGTATTTTCATACAAAGTAGCGCCATCCTGGACTAATGAAGTCACTGCAGGAACATAAGTTAAGGGTAAGAGTAAAAATATCCAAAAAAATACACGAACAAATGCACAACGCATGTTTACAACTCCTTATTAATTAGTAAATGAAAAATCTCTAACAAAATGACAAGAATAACCATTGGGGTTCTTTTTTATGTAGTCCTGATGATCCAGTTGTGCGGCATAGAATGTCTGAAAAGGGAGCACTTCCGTGACCACTGGGTCTGGCCAATGACCACTTTGATTCACTTTGATAATCACTTCATTTGCTATCTGTTTTTGTTCATCATTTAAATAAAATATAGCAGAACGATACTGAGTACCAATGTCGTTACCTTGCTGATTTTTAGTTGTTGGATTATGCATCCGGAAGAATTCAAACAGTAACTGTTCTAACGATATAACTTTCTCGTCGTAAGAGATATAAATTGTTTCAGCATGGCCAGATAATCCAGTCTTAACATCATCATAAGTCGCATTCTCAAATGAACCCCCTGAAAATCCTACCTCAGTATCAAGCACGCCAGGAAGGTCTTGCAATAAATACTCCAACCCCCAGTAGCAACCGCCGGCTAAATAAATTTCTTTTTTTTGCATTGAAAAAACCATGACAGATTGAGTAATTAGCAGGACTCCTGCCAATAAAAATTTCATAAAAATTAATTACGCACAATCACCAAAAGCTTCAAGATATCTTGTCTGGCATTCTTTATCTTCGCTTAAGCACTTGTCAATATCTTCAGGCATTAATTTTTCTTTGGGTAATTTTTTATCTTTGGATAAGGTTTTCATCGCCTCAAATCCGCTAGTGTGATAACTAGGCATCATCTTTCTCCTTGTGAGATCAAATTATTATAAAATTAGCTTGTGGCTAAAACTATACGATTAAGGATATCAAAATTAGTTCAGGAAGGGCAAGATAAAATTAATTTATTAACATACAAGTACCTTCTCGCATTCGAGAAGAAAATTGTTTATCTTGGTGTTCGAATTCGGAATAATCTTTTAACAACAAGTTGTATCGATTCAGATAAGTTTTCTGATAGTGCGCAACAGTCTTAGAATCCACATTTTGTGTGTATTTTTCACATACCAGTTCTTCTTCGCCTAACTTGCATTCTGCAAGACTGTAGTTGACATGATTTGTTTTTAATCCCGCTTGGTCGTCATACGCCCATAATTCTTTTTGATTATCAGATGCCTGCTCTGCCCATTCACTGCTGGTGGTGAGTTTCAAATCACATTCAATATTAATTGTTTTTGAGTAACTAAAAGAGAAACAAAAAATTAGCAAAAATAGAGCACATGACTTTAGGGCAGTCATAAAAAGATCCTTAAGTTGTTTTATTAGAAAAAGGTGATTACCAACCTAATTCACAAATTAAATTTTCATCACCAAGCAGTTTTTCGCAACGTTCTGGGTAAATATAAAAATAACCAACGATTAAAAGCAGAATGATAATAATGTAAGTAACTTTTTTCATAATTCCTCCGTATATAATTTTATAGAGAACCATCAGTTACCAGGTTATGATAAGAAATCTAATGAAAAGTTACATTTATTTTTTTTCTTTATTTTTTTCTTGTGGCTTCTGCTCAGTTAATTTTTGCTCTTTTTCTTTCAGTTTTGCAAGTTCTTGCAACACTGTAAATCCACTTTCAAAAAAATTCGCCATATTCAATCCAAAATTGTTCAAACTTAATAAATATTACATAAATTTGTTCACAGCATGTAATTTATTATCAATTGAATATTTGGCCAAGACTAAAATCATTAATTCCATCAATGCATAGCTAAATAGTCAAAATCTTCAGGCTCTTTCATTGGTAATGACTCTAATGCAATTTTTGCATCCTCATTGCCCTGATCTGCAGATCGTTGATAGTAATCTTTAGCTGTTTCTAAATCAACAGATGTCCCCAATCCTTTTTCGTTCATGAGTCCTAAATGATAATCAGCTTGAGATAAATTATAATTTGAAGCCATTTGGTAATATTGATAAGCCTCTAAATAATCTTTAGCTTTTCCCATACCGTAAAAGTGAATGTGGGCGATATTTAAAAATGCTTCAGGTTGATTAATCTTTGCTGCTCTTTGATAATGCAGTAAAGCTTTTTGATAATTCGGATAAACACCATGACCATAATGTTCCATCAAACCTAAATTAAAATCTGCTTCAACTTGTCCTCCTTTTGCCGCTTTCGTATACCAGTGATGCGCTTTAAGGTAATCTTTTTGGCGATTATTATAGTGATACTCGCGCGCCAAATTAAGTTGTGCTTCAGCCAGTCCCTGTTGGGCGGCTCGCTGATAATATTGTATAGCTCCATCATAGTCATAATGTTCTCAGACTCCTGTCATCATCAATTGTGCTGCATTAAATTGTGCTTCTTTTAAATCTTGATTAGCTGCTTCTTTAAACCACAATAATGCTTGATCTAAATTTTTCTCAACGCCTAAACCGTAACGAAACATCTGCCCCAATTGAAACTGAGCCTCTGCCAATCCTTTGACCTCTACTTCACAATTTTTTTTTGCAACGACCTGATTGGATGCTGCTTGTTTGAAATAATCAAATGCTTGCTGTTGATTGGATGCAGTCCCAATACCATAACGGTGCATCAAACCAAGGTTGAATTGAGCTTCTGGATTATTAGCTTCAATAGACTCATAATACTCAATTGCTTTTTTATAATCTTTGTTAGTTGATAAACCATAACGATAAACCAAGCCTAATTTTGCTGTTGATTCTTGGTTGCCACGATTGTGTGCTCGCTGATACAGATCTAATGCTCTAGCTAAATCTTTATTGAATAGCGAACCTTCAAAATAATGATTAGCAAATAAATGTTGAGCATTGCTAATGTCACTATTTGTCATTTGTGAATAAAAGCCATTGAATTGACTATTGGTAAAATTAGTTTGCCAGAAAGTTTTTTCCTTACAGGGATTCTTTTCCTGGACTTTAACTTCAGGTGCTTGAATCTCATTCGCTGTAACAGCATTTGAGATGAGGAACACATTGGCAATCACTGCCATGATTGTTTTGATTTTCATTTTCTAACCCTAAATTGATTAACTACATCTAATAGATGGAGTAATCATCAAAGGTCAGGGATTATTTAATTAAATCCTGATTAACTAAATACTCAAAATTTACACGAGCATAATCATTACCCAATGCTGCCGCTTTTTTGTAATATTCAGCCGCTTTTTCAATATTAACCTCAGCATCAAAACCCATCTGGTAAATCAAACCGATATTAAATAAAAGATTTGGATTGCCAGGGTATTTATTAAGGAGCTCTAAACAACCTTTAAGATCAATCTGATCGGCATCACATCCACCAATATTGGTAGGTACTGGGTTAGCTAAATAACGATGTCCGAACATGATGAAAGAGCCATTATTAAACCATTTCTTCCAAAATAATTTTGGGTCTTGGCCTTCTAATTCCTCTTGCGTATGAGTAAGCTCTAGTGGCAGTGGTGTCGTGAAATGAACGTATTCTTTTGTAGCATAGACTCCAGAGGCGCCAATGAATAGTGCCAGTATCCAGCTCTTATATGCAAATGTTCTTCTTTGTTTAGGAATTAGATATCGATCTTCTAACACTTTACCGATTCTCTTTTCAAAAGCTTGTTGGCGTGTTGCAATCATCTGTTCTTCAATATTATTTTCTCTAAGCAAAACGTTTCTAACCATGCGCGCAACAACTCGCCACTTAGCATCCATACCTGACACTTTCTTGCCCTGCAATATACTTATAAAGTTATCTTGTATTTGATGCTCAGTCATTATGATTCCATCTCTTTACATTCCTCAAAGTAAGACTTCAATTTCTTTTTTGATTGTGATAAAAATTCTTTTGTTGCAGCATAGGAACGACCAATCCTGATTGAGATGTCTTTAATAGACACATCTTCCATTTGCAATTTAATCGCATAATGCTGATCAGGCATATCTACTTGGAATAGTTTCATTTTTTCTTCAACACAATTATGCTGATCGGCATACTTTTGGCCATGACTCACTTTCACATCATCATCACCTGTCAGGTTTTCTAATTCTTCTGCTTCTAAGCCAAACATGACATTATTTTTTTTATTAGATTTACGATAAAACTCATTCATATTATTTCTAAGAACCGTCCATAACCACGATTCAAACTTGCTGTCATCTTTTAAGGTGTCTATTTTTTCAAATACTTTTATGAATGTTTCTTGTATTACATCATCTGCATCGGCTGCATTTAATTTATTTGCCATCAAAAAACGAATGGCGTTTCTATAGAAAAAGCTATTTAAAGACTTATAGGCAATATCTAAATTAGCCTTATCTTGTAATTGTTTTAATACTTCCCCAGCAAGCATTGTTATCCCCTGCTTTTTCTTTTTATTTTATTGATGCACAAATTACGTAATTGTCAGGAAAATTTATTCCTGACCTTTTTAATTTATACCATCAATCATATAAGGAGGCGAACTTTAATCTCTCTACTGAACCTCCATTGCCATGGTTATCTGGCATAAAAGTTGATAACCGCTTACTTCCCTTGAAGCAACGCCATGACTAGCCGGCGTATCAAATAGGCTAGTCACTTAATATAAAGGGGCTTTTGATGGATTTAAAAAATATTTTTTTGATTTGTTGTGTTTTCTTTTGCTTTTTAATTGGTTATGGGTATGCTATGTATTAGATAGAAAAAAATAAAAAAATATTAATGAATGAATTAATTATTAAAAGTTTTTTAATTAATACCTACTCGCTAATTTGTCTTTTACCAAAAGAGATTGAAAACATTTCTAGATCTGTTAAAAAAATTACCCACGATGATTTATTTAATAAAACTTTAGTTGATATCAAAAACTTTTCTCCTTTATTTACTAAGGAGGCAATTCAAGAAAGTCTGAATAATGCAAAAAGTCTTAATGGAAATGAATGTCAGATTTATCTTAGCGCTTTAGAGGATAAGTTTATAAATATCACAAAAGCATCTGAAGTAATTTTCAAAAATGATTCTTCATTTATTAAAAGGGTTGAATTTCAGAAAGAGGATTTATTAAATAAATTCGAATGAAATAAATTAGATTTTAATCAAAACATCTTTATTATATGGTGGGCCCACCTGGACTCGAACCAGGGACCAAAGGATTATGAGTCCTCTGCTCTAACCAACTGAGCTATAGGCCCTATTTAAAATTAATCTTTTCCTTCAAGGAAACTTTTCAATCGATCAGATCTTGTTGGGTGTCTTAACTTTCTTAAAGCTTTAGCTTCAATCTGACGGATTCTTTCTCGTGTAACATCAAACTGCTTTCCAACCTCTTCTAAAGTATGGTCTGTATTCATTTCAATACCAAACCTCATCCTCAATACTTTAGCTTCCCTTGGTGTTAGCCCTTCAAGAATTTCGTTGGTCACACTGCTAAGACTTGAATATACTGCAGCATCATCTGGAGTCAATGTACCAAGATCTTCAATAAAATCACCTAAATGAGAATCTTCATCATCACCGATTGGAGTTTCCATTGAAATTGGCTCCTTAGATATTTTTAAAATTTTTCTAATTTTATCTTCAGGCATTTCCATTTTCTCAGCTAATACTGCCGGTTCCGGTTCTTGTCCTGTTGCTTGTAAAATCTGTCTAGAAATTCGATTCATCTTATTGATCGTCTCAATCATGTGAACTGGAATACGAATGGTTCTTGCTTGATCAGCAATAGAACGCGTAATGGCCTGACGAATCCACCATGTAGCGTACGTTGAAAACTTATAACCCCTTCGATATTCAAATTTATCAACTGCCTTCATCAACCCAATGTTTCCCTCTTGTATAAGATCCAATAACTGCAAGCCACGGTTAGTATATTTCTTAGCTATGGAAATCACCAGACGTAAGTTAGCTTCAATCATTTCTCTTTTAGCACGTCTTGCACGTGATTCGCCTCTCGTCATTTGGCGATTAATCTCTTTGAAATTTTTGATAGGGATACCAGAAAAATCTTCTAACTCTTTTAATTGCGCCTGTTGATCTAAAATTGAATGTTTTAGTTTTTCTAAATTATCAATGTATGGTTTGTCACCCTTCATTTCATCTTTTAACCATTTATTACTGGTTTCATTTCCAGGGAATGATTTAATGAAGTGAATTCGTGGCATCTTTGCCTGGTTTACACAAAAATCCATGATAGTACGCTCGTGTCCACGTATCTGTACAATAAATTGTCTGACTTTGTCACACAAGACTTCAACAAGCTTTGCTGAAAATCTAAAATTGAGTAATTCTTTTTGAATAATATCCTGATGTTTCTTATATTCTGGATCATCAATCCATTTATTTTTCTCACGTAATAATGCTAGTTTTTTATGAGCTGATTTAATTTTTTTAAATCGTTTCAAGACTTCTTCTGTTAACACTTTCAAGTCTTCAGAAGACATACCTTTGCCATTATCAGATGAAGATGAATCATCATCGTCGTCTCTTGCTTCATCATCAGTGGAAGATTCTTCTTCATTCATGCCAAGGGCTTCATTCAGCTCCTTCTCGGCCTCTATATCAATCAAACCATCAACGAATTCATCAACAGACAATTCTCCAGCTTTAACCTTATCACCCATTTGCATGAGGTCGTCAATGATTCCTGGACAAGCTGAAATGGCTTGAACCATATGCTTTAAGCCTTCTTCGATTCTTTTAGCAATCTCAATTTCTTCTTTTTTATCAAGCAAGCCAACTTTACCCATTTCACGCATATACATTCGCACAGGGTCAGTTGTTCTACCAAACTCTGAATCCACAGTAGCCAGGGCTTGTTCCGCTTCTTCCGCAGCTTCTTCGTCAGTAACAGGAGCTGGGGCATCATCCATTAATAAATTCTCAGCATCCGGAGCTTCGTCATAGGTTCGGATACCCATGTCGTGAATAATAGAAATAATTTCATCCACTTGATCTGTTTCAGATATCTCATCAGGGAGGTGATCATTAATTTCAGCATGAGTAAGGTAACCGCGCTCTTTACCAAGAATAATTAATGACTTAAGCTGGTTTCTTCTATTTTCAGCTTCTTTTGGACTGGAAGCCTCATCCAAATATAAATCTTTTAGTTTTTTGACACGAGGTTTTCTTGTTCTTTTAGGAGTAACTTTTTCTTCAGGATTTTTTCTTGGTCTTCCCATGCATGAATGCCTTAAATTAATTAACAGAACGACCCGACATAATAACAAATTCGGTCTTTTTCATCAATATGTTTGGTATGACATAGCTCGATTTTTGAATGAAATTATTTCTTATAATTTTTCAGAAACTCTTTTTCCTCATTACTTAATTCACTTAATTTTTTATTTTTAAGAGCTGCAAATTGTTGAGATTGTTGAGTCTTATTTAATTGATGACTAAAAGAATTTTGAATACCCTTAAACTCTTCACGTAAATCAATATTTTCAGAATAGTCCATCATCTGTTTTTGTAATTCATTCATTATATTTTCATCAACTTTATTTACTAAAGAATGAAGTAAGCTGGCAGTATTTCTGATATTTGAATCATTCCCTTCGAATAACTTTTTAATTTGTTTAAAAAGCTCATCCTCAACTAAATTACTCTGAAAAAATACTTCATCATCACTATTAAATAATTCTGGTTTCATGACTAATATAAGAATATATTTACGCTTTGCTGTTAATGAATTCCTAGCCGATGGTGAATATTTGATCTGTTGTGAAGCAGTATAATTATCTGTGGATTCAATACTCATCATCTTTTCAATTTCCGTCTGTGAAAAGTGAATCAAGTCTGCAACTTTTTTAATTAGAAAAATCTTATATTTGTTAGAATTTATTTTTTTGTAAATTGGCTCAAAATTATTTATAAACTTAATCTTATTTTCCTGGCTTATTAGATCATTTTTTTCAGTTAATCTTTTAACAATAAACTCAGTTAACGGAGTGGCTTGATCAATGTATTTTTTAAAATCTTCAATTGAATTTGTTTTTATAAATGTATCTGGATCTTCTCCTTCAGGTAAAAATAAGAAATAAAACTCGTAATCATCTTCTAAAATTTCAACAGCAGTATTTAGTGCCTTCCAAGCAGCCTCTTTACCTGCATGGTCTCCATCAAAACAAAAAGTAATTTTTTTTGAGTAGCGAATTAATTTTTTTAAATGATAAATAGTTGTTGCAGTACCTAAAGTTGCAACTGAATTTTGAATGCCATGCTGATATAAGGATATGACATCCATGTATCCTTCTACAATTAAAATATTGCTATCTTCTCGAATCCCTTTTTTAGCTTGAGGGAGGCCATATACTTCATAACTTTTTTTGAATAATGGGGTTTCTGGTGAATTGTAATATTTGGGTTGATCATCCTTGTTAATTACCCTGCCACCAAATCCAATAATATTGCCTTTAGCATTGATAATTGGAAAAATAATTCTATTTCTAAATCGATCATATATTTTCCCAGAATCATTTTTTTGAACTAAGCCAGCGGTTTGTAATTTTGGCTCTTCATAGTTTTTAAATACTTTTTTCAATCCCTGCCAATCATCGCTTGCATATCCAATTTGAAATTCACGGGCAACAGTTCCAGTTAACCCTCTATTTTTTAAATAATTAATTGCTAATTCTGAAGAGCGTAGATTGTTTTTAAAATGTTGATTAACTTTCTTTAGAATTTCTTCTAACTTAAAATCATCTGTTTTATCTTTCTTTGCATTAGATTGATCATTTGGTACGGCTAACCCAAGCTGATTTGCAATTGATTGAACAGATTCAATAAATGTTAATCCGTCATACTCCATCAAAAAACTAATAGCCGATCCATGGGCGCCACATCCGAAGCAATGATAAAACTGTTTGGATGGGCTAACTGTGAAAGAGGGAGATTTTTCCTGATGAAAGGGACAACATGCAACATAGTTTGCTCCAGCTTTTTTTAGTTTCACTCTTTGATCAACAACATCGACAACGTCAATTCGATTTAAGATTTCTTGAATAAAGGACTCAGGGATCATCACATAATGATAACTGAAAATATTTCAATTTTTATAAGTGATTATGAGAGTTTTTGTCTAACTAGTTTTGACACTTCAGCCATGTCGGCACGGCCCGCTACTTTTGATTTGAGAACACCCACGACTTTCCCCATATCTTTCATATCAGCAGCTCCGGTTGAGGCGACAGCTTCTTCAATATATTGATTAATCTCTTCGTCAGATAAAGGTTCTGGCATATATTTGGTTAGTACTTCAATCTCAAGTTGTTCTTGATCAATCAAATCTTGTCTATTCGCTTGTTGGTAAGCCTCGATTGAGTCTTTTCTTTGTTTGAGCATTTTTTGGATGACAGAAAGAATTTGGTCATCATTTAATTCAATCCTCTCATCAACTTCTTTTTGTTTGATAGAGGCCTGAAGAAGGCGAATAGCTCCAAGACGAGCCGTATCTTTGGCTCGCATGAAGGTTTTCATATCATCGGAGATTGTTTGTCGGATCGACATCTCGGAGGGATTAGTACATCTTTGGAGGTAACATTTGGTTGCGAAGACGTCTATATTGTCTTTTCACCGCAGCCGCTGCTTTTCTTTTACGCTCCCATGTAGGTTTTTCGTAAAATTCTTTAGCTCGAAGATCATTCATAAGACCAGTTTTTTCAACAAGGCGCTTAAATCTTCGTAATGCAACGTCAAATGGTTCGTTCTCTTTTACTTTAATTGTTGTCATAAATTGTTATTTTATTAATTGTTCGTTTAAGGTCCGCTATTTTAATGCTAATATCATTTTTTTTCAACAAAAATTGTCAAAATGTTAATCTTAGGTATTGAGTCATCTTGTGATGAAACTGGTCTGGCCCTTTATGACTCAGAATCTGGGCTAATCGGACATGTTTTAAATTCTCAAGTTGATTTGCATAGCTTATATGGCGGAGTGGTTCCAGAACTAGCATCACGCGATCACATTCGATTCATACTTCCTTTGTTAGATGAATTATTCAAAAAAACCAATAAAGATGTAACCGATCTTGATGCTATCGCCTATACCAAGGGTCCCGGGCTTTCAGGAGCACTTTTAGTAGGTGCCAGTGTTGCAGAAAGTTTGGCTATGAGTTTGGACATTCCAACAATCCCTATTCATCACCTTGAAGGACACCTTTTATCTCCCTTTTTAGAAAATAATCAACCTGAATTTCCTTTTTTAGCATTGCTTGTCTCGGGAGGACATTCACAACTCATTCACGTTAGAGAGCTTGGCGATTATGAAATCATTGGAGATACACTTGATGATGCAGCTGGAGAAGCCTTTGACAAAAGTGCTCAACTCCTTGGCCTTGGATACCCTGGTGGTGCAGCATTATCAAAACTAGCCTCGTCTGGATCTGCTTTATATTCACTACCAAAACCATTAATTAGTAGTAATGATCTCAATTTTAGTTTTAGTGGATTAAAAACTGCAGTGCTTAATCTAGTCAAAAAGGAACAGCCTTTGGATGATATAAAAAAAGCGAATATTGCCTATGCATTCCAAGAATCTATCACCGATGTCCTTAAAGCGAAATGTTTAAAAGCGCTTAAAGAAAAAAATTTGAGTTGCCTAGTTGTTTCTGGAGGTGTAGGTGCTAATAAACAATTGCGAGAGAAGTTAAAATTACTTGCTCAAGAACATGGTTTTCAATTATTTTTCCCCAGTCTGGAATTTTGTACTGATAATGGAGCAATGATTGCTATTGCTGGATTTTTTAGGCATCAATTATCGCTAAATAAAAATTATGAATTTTCTGTCAAACCTAAATGGAAACTTACAGAAATTTAATCTTCCTATTTAAAATTGGATTCTTTTTTTTCAATTAGATTTTTAATGTTTTCTTTATGGCGGTAAATCAATAAGACACTTAAAAAGAGACTGAGTAATAAAAAACTCTGATCAACATGCATGAAAAAAGCCATCAAAGGTAAACTTAATGCTGCAGTGATGGCAGACAAAGAGGAAATACGACTTACCAAAAAAATAACTAACCAAATTATTAGTACAAAAATTGCAATCTGAATATCAATTACTAGCAAGACTCCCAGAGCGGTAGCAACCCCTTTTCCACCTTTAAATTGATGGTAGACAGGAAACAGATGTCCTAAAAATACTGCCGCTGCAATAAGCAGTACTTGATCATAAGTAAGATTTAAATAAAATTTTGCGATCAAAACAACAATTGTCCCTTTGAGCATGTCACCGAAAAGTGTTAATAGTGCAGCCAATTTTTTTCCAGACCTCATCACATTGGTTGCTCCTGGATTTTTTGAGCCAAAACTTCGTGGATCTTGAATTTTAAAAACCTTGCTTAATAATATTCCGAACGAAATGGATCCTATAAAATAAGCTAAAATAATGGAGATAAAATTAATCATATATAAATTATAAGGGATTGCTAATCAGATGAATAATCAAATTTTCATATCAAATCTTGTTGTTCCGATTATTATTGGAGTGCCAGATTGGGAAAGAGCTATTCCACAAAATTTGTTTATTGATTTGAATGTTATTCTTAAAAAAAATGATACGTTCAATTCGGATAATCTAGAAGACACGATTGACTATAGCTCTGTAATTGAATTAATTAAATCACTGGCTGATGAAAATAAGGATATCTTACTTGAAAGTTTTGGAGAAAAAATAGCATCTCAAATCCTTCAAAAATACCCTGCCCAATCCCTAACTTTAAAAATATCAAAGAAAAAAATAATTGCCGACGCTGATTTCGTTGGCATCATTCTTAACCGATCAATCTAACCTCTGGGATGATGTTTTTGATGTAAATCTTTCAATCTCTCTCGCGCCACATGAGTGTATATTTGGGTAGTAGATATATCACTATGGCCTAATAACATTTGCACTACTCTCAAGTCAGCGCCATGGTTCAATAAATGAGTTGCAAACGCATGTCTTAACACATGTGGAGAAATTACATGCTTTATCCCTGATGCAACTGCGTACCTTTTAATTAAATACCAAAAGGCTTGACGAGTCATAGCGCCACCTCTCGCAGTTATAAAAAGATACTTTGATTTTTTCTCTTTTAATAGATTGTCTCGTGAAGATATAAGGTATTTCTCAATCCAATGAGAAGCTTCCTCACCCATCGGCACTAGTCTAGTTTTGTCACCTTTACCTGTTATTCTTATCACACCATCATTTAAAGAAACTTCAGTGACCATAATGGTAATTAACTCACTGACTCTTAAGCCACATGCATACAATAATTCCAACATAGCTCGATCGCGCAAACCTTGGTCATCAGATATATTAGGTGCTTTGAGAAGCTCCTCAACTTCATTTTCATTTAAACTTTTTGGGAGTGCTTTTGAAGGTTTTGGAGCTTCAATCATTAATGTAGGATCCTCATGAATAATATTTTCTCTTACTAAATATCTATAAACCCTTCGAAAACAAGCCAATGAACGTGCAATACTCCGTGATTTTGACAATGGAAAACGATATGCCAAATATTCTTGAATTTCACTTTTTGTGATTTGAGCAATATCACGATTAGAATACCAGATGGCTAGTTGCTTTAAATCATAACGATAGCTATCTAATGTATTTTTTGACAAGCCATCCTCTAACCATAAACTATTTATAAATTGATCAACAATTAAAGGTAATTCTTTAGATGTTTCATTCATAATTGAAATTTATTATGGCATAAAAAAAGCCCCAAGTAGGGGCTTTTCATTTTGTTTTAAGATTTAATTAAGCATCTTTATTGTCTTCAGCCGGAGCTGCATCTTGAGCTGGTGCTTCAGCCGGAGCTGCATCTTGAGCTGGTGCTTCAGCCGGAGCTGCATCTTG
>MDSZ01147013.1_pt1 | contig 29511 bp, 40 predicted proteins | sample 811201 | NCBI WGS metagenome assembly MDSZ01 (sample SAMN05326647, study PRJNA326480) | marine metagenome | isolation source: seawater | place: Indian Ocean: North | collected 2010 | reverse complement strand
CAATGGAAATACCATCATGACCAACGCTAACAACAACAAGAATAACAATGGAAATACCATCATGACCAACGCTAACAACAACAAGAATAACAATGGAAATACCATCATGACCAACGCTAACAACAAAGAAAATGCAGCTGTTCAAAACAATGCTAATAACCAGGCTCGACGCAACGAGGAAAATCGTAAGAAGGCTGAGAAAGAAGCACAAGAAGCTAAAAAGCGTGAAGAAAATGAAGCCAAGAAAGAGGCTACCCGTGAAGAATTACGTAAACGCAAAGAGGAAATTCTGAAGAAAAAGGAAGAATCTAAGCGTATAGCTAATATTGAGAAGAATCTACTAAGTATACCCAATGTGGATAAGGTTTATCTTACCGAGTTTAAGGGTAACAAGTCGGTAGAAAATCTTAACAAAAACGCTCTCATGAATAAGGTTAAGAAAGATGTGGTTATCAGAAATCTCCGTAACCAGTTGTCACCTCTTTTCATGGGTAAACGACGCGTCGCTTACGTAAACCCGGCTAACTATAACTCTACCAAGGCTAATATCGAAAAGCAAATTACGGAAAAGGTGGCCAAGAAAGCCGATTTAGATGCTCTTAAGAAGCTTTCGGTAAATGCAGCTGTATCTACCAATTACGTGAAGGCATTCGCTAACGGCAAATCTTTTGTAAATGTATCTCTCAACGCTCTCAAGAGTAAGCGAAACAAGGACCTTGAAGTGTACAAGCTCAATGCGACTAATAAGAAGGGTATGTTCGGTGGATACTCCACTACTGTGCCCGGTACTAAGACTATGAAGTTCATTCCAAACACTGAATACAACAAAAGTCTCAACAGGGCCAAGACTGCCTTACAAGCTAGACGTAACGCTAAGCAATTAGCGGAAAACAAGCGTAAGCCCAAACCCGCTAACAACACCAAGTCCAACAACGGTAACAATAAGTCTAACAATGGTAACAACAAACTTAATGCTATAGAAGAGGAAATCAACAAAGAAAATGTGGCTATTCAAAACAACACCAACAATAATTTCAATGCTAGCGCCGAGTTAAATAAGCAACTCAATATAGAAGCTAACCGTCAAGCGAGGAATCAAAATGAGAAAAACTTCAATGCCAGTGCCGAGTTAAATAAGCAACTCAATAATGAGGCGAAACGTCAAAACCGAGCTAAGAATAACAACACCAATAATAATTTCAACGCCGCCGCTGAACTTAACAAGCAACTCAACAATGAGGCGAAGCGTCAAAATAATAACAAAAAGAGGGCGAATAGGGCGGCCAAGGGAAATAACACCAATAATAATTTCAACGCCGCCGCCGAGTTAAATAAGCAACTCAACAATACGTCTAAGAAACAACTTGAAAATAAGCGTCGACAGGTAAGAAACAAAGCTGAAAAGCATGTCGCGGGCTTTCTTGGTAGAATAGGAATGTGGAACAAACAAATAAAGAATGCGAATCTCGACGATCTTAATGCTCTCGATAAAAATTTAAATAAAAGGATCGAATTGAAACGTGAAATAAACATAAGTAAGGTTCCATCTAAACGTGAACTGGCGGACAAGTCCAAAAAGTACCTCATGAACGTAAAGAATTTACGTAGAATTTTTGAAAAGGAATTAAACAACGCAGAAAATAAGAAGGTTTCCAATGTCACCGGACCCCTCGTGAAGGGTGCGATTAACAAGGTAGTAGCTAATAATAAAATCGAGAAAAAGAGGGCCTTACTAAAGAAAAAGGCGAACGATGAAATTGGAGGTGCATTTTTCATTGGTGGAATAGGTAGATGGGCCGCTCCAATCCGTAACGCTAAAACTGAAAATAATATCAATAAACTCAATACCAATTTAAATGAAAGGATTAAACTGAAACGTGAAATTAGGGGTAACCGTAATCTTAACAAAAGAGAAAAGGATAAGATAATTTCTAATATCATGAAATTCGACGTAAAAATTTCAAATTTAAAGAAAAAATATGAAAATGAGAGAAACAAGAAGATTTCTAACACTACTGGACCCCTTGTGAAGGGTATACTAAACAAGGTTGTAGCTAACAATAAACGGGGAAGCTTCAATGGTGGTTTGAGACTTGGTAACAATAACAATAATATCATCAATGGAAAACCAAAGCCTATATACAACAACTCCAACTCTAACAACAATACCAATAAAATAAATATGAAACCTAACCCTACATTTGAACCAAACATGACCAACAACCCTACATTTGAAAACAATAAACCCAAGATTACCAATGAAAATAAGAAACCGTTGATTTCTACTATCAATTCACTCAAGCAATTACCCCAAAATAAGAAAACTATATTCAAGGGCCGAATTAACAGCGCTTTCAAGAACCAAAATCTCAATAAGATGAAAGCTATTAGGAACGAGGCGATCGCTGCTAATAAGACGATACAGAATCAACTCATAGAGGAAAAGAGATTGAAGGAAGAGGCTAAGGAAGCCCAACGAAAGAAGGAAGCTGAAAACGCGGCTAGACGGAAGGCGGAAAGAGAAGCCAAGAAGAAGGCAGCCAATGAGGAAGCCAAGAAGAAGGCAGCCAACAATATGAAAAGACAGTTGAATGCAGCTAATAATATTTTGAATTTGGCTAATAAAGCTCTCAAAAAGAAAGAAAACAACAAGGCACCAACTCTCATGGAAAGGGGTAGCTACACATCTAAAATCAACACCCAGATGAAAAAGTTGGCAAAGGGGACGACTAACAGGGTACGTGAAGATTGGGAAAAGAAGAAAAGGACATTCAAGGGTAGAATCACAAGAGCAGCTACCATCGGTCAAGTCAAAAAAGCATATGAAAATGCAAAAGAGGAGTACAATAAACTTAAGTAAACTCAAAAATATGTAAAAAGTAACTAAAATGAATCACCCCGACGACGACTGTACCGTGATTACCGACATGCCTCTCAGCGACGAGGTTGTCGATTTCATCGAAAAGGGTCTTAACCGTGATATGACTGAGGAGGATGTGGAGAATTGGTGCGACAATAACCTTGATGGTCTCGCATCCATATATGAAAAGTATCGGGATACATACTTGTCATACGGACAGGCTGAAATGACTCTCTTTTTTACACAAACCGTGTACGGTCGAGAGGACGCGATGGAGATTATTGCTAGTTTTGTAGATGGATTGTAATTTAAAGAAAAAAATCGTCTATATATTAATGTCCACATGCGATGTATGCTGTGAGAAATTCAACAAGATAAATCATAAAAAAGTTGAATGCCCCTTTTGTGAATTATCAAGTTGTCGCTCATGTAGTCAAAGATATATACTTTCTTCATTTGAAGATCCACATTGTATGGGTTGTAAAACTCCATGGAACCGTGAATTTGTAGATTCATTTTGTACAAAGTATTTTCGAAATACAGAACTCAAGCGACGCCGTGAGGTCGTACTATTTGAAAGAGAAAAAGCACGAATGCCAGAGACACAACCCGAGGTTGAGAGAATTCTTCAAATGAGGAAACTAAGAATCATACTAGATACTCAAAGAGCACAACTGTTAGAACTACATTATAGACACGACAATTCCCCAGATGAAAACCCTCTAATAATGATTCAGATTCAAGATCTCTATAGAAAATTAGAAAATGTATGGAGACATTTAGAACAACTACGTTCAAATGGGGTTGATCATGGAGATACAACATTTGTTCGTCAATGTCCACATGAGGACTGTAAAGGTTTTCTAAATGAACAATGGTATTGTGGATTGTGTGATAAACACTACTGTAAAAAATGTAATGAATTACTCACAGACGATCATGAATGTGATCCACAAACTGTCGAAACTATGGAACTTTTAAATAGGGATAGTAAATCATGTCCGAAGTGTGGTACAGTTATTTATAAAACAAGTGGGTGTGCACAGATGTGGTGTACAAGTTGTCATACAGCTTTTGACTGGCGAACTGGTCAAATAGAAACTGGGCGTATCCACAACCCTCATTTCATAGAGTTCAAAAAGAAGACAATGTCAACTAGAGAACACGGGGACATACCATGCGGTGGTACACCTACATTTAGAGAGCTTAGAACAGTTGGTGCATCGAACAAAATACTCTCATTTGCTATAATTGTATACCAATGTGAGCGTGATTTGATGTTTATGGATCTTCAACCCGCAGATAATCTACAACTTCGAATAGCTTACATGTTAAACGAGATAAGTGAAGAGTATTTCAAAACGATACTTCAACGACAAGAAAAGTTTCTAGATAAGTCAAGAGATATCTCACAAATATTTGAAATGATATCTCATACGGGTGGAGATCTTCTAAGACAATACATACTTGATCCAGAAAAACACGATGAAATAATCAAAATAATGGAAAAACTTGTCGATTATAGTGATGGAATATTTCATGTAATTCGTAAAAGGTATAATTCTGCATTTCCTAGAAAATTAATTCTATGATTACAGTAAGATGGTCATTCTATTGTTCCTCATTGTATTATTGGTCTACCTACTTCCCACATATCCCAAACCGGTGGTAATCGAAAATTTTTTGACTGAAAAGGAATGTACTCATATTAAACAAAGTGCAAAAAGTAAATTGGAGGTGTCAACTGTGGATAAGGATAGAAGGGTTAATGAAAAAATACGAAAAAGTGAGACGGCGTGGCTTAGTACCGAAGATCCTATTGTTAAAAGCGTAGTAGAACGTTGTGTCAGTCGTATAGATAGACCCATCGAAAATTGTGAAGATCTTCAAGTTCTACGGTACAGTGAGGGTGGATACTATAATCCTCACCAAGATGTATTCTATCAAGACAAAAATAAGAGGTTGTATACTTTTATTATAGCACTCAATGATGATTATGAAGGGGGTGAAACAGCTTTTCCAGTTATAAAAGAAAAATATAAACTCAAAACTGGTGATGCGCTATTCTTCCATACATTGGATAACTATGGATTCGATACGTCCGATGCTTTACATGGTGGGCAACCTGTAAAGTCCGGGGAGAAATGGGTTTGTAATTTATGGGTGCACAAATATCCTTATGCCTGAATATCACCGCGTTCGATGAGTTTCTTACGGTTTGCCATGTGAAGGTCTTGGACGAGAGCCTTATTCTCGGCACCGTAGGGTACCGCAAATCCCTCATCGCAGAGCCACTTGTTCACATTGGTCCAAATACCATCTTCGCACACCCAAACCTCTGCGAGAACGCGGCCAAACTTACCCCTAGAGTCAGCCTCCGGGCATCTGAGTTCGATTTCTACATCATCCTTCTCAGATGCAACCGCCTTTAGGCACCACTCCTTCAGCTTCTTCTTGGAGAGAAGACCAAACCTCTTCTCCTCCTTATCGGAGGTACGAGACTCTGGGGTGTCAATTCCTAGCAAACGAACGCGCTGCTTTGTACAGACATCGAAACCGAGGTCGATAGCCACATCAATGGTGTCACCATCGACAACCTTCTCGAGAGCAGAGACGCGGTACTTGAAGTTGCAGGCTTCAACGTTATAAGAAGACATCTTATATCTAATTATAAACTTAAAACTTTAATACCCTCATAAAGTATGAAATGTGTAGCAACCTTCTCCGAAAATAGTCTTTACAAGATAAAACTGGCAAAGACTCGTAAGAATGTCCTCGAAGGTATCTACCAGCGACCAAGTATCTCAGAGGTGAAACCAGTCACGGAGAATCTGAGACTTCGTTTACGCTTCACAGAAGCGATAAAAGAAGCACAGGAGATGTGTGAAATAGATAAGAACTCATCAGAATGTCATTGGGCTTGGTATGAAGTGGATGAATTGGAAGACGCTATACTACGTCTATATCCCGATAGACGGTAACAATAGGAGGTTCATCATCATACGAGTAATAACGAATTGATACACCAAAAAGTTTCGTCATTTCTGGATCAATTTTTTTATTGATTTCTATTTTCCAATTTTTTATAGTTGTTTGAAAATATTCAATTCCATTATCTGAAAATACAGAAATACGCATGAACGGCTTACTGCGTACCTTTCTCATATATTCGTATACAGCCTCGGGTAAAGGTGATGCCCTCATGTATGCTGATTTAAGGACATCAATAACGTAGTATCCATGCGAATCACAAATTATATTGACTTGCATTTCAGGAAACCCTTTGATAAATGCTTCAAAATCTGCATTACTGGGGAGAGATGCGAATATGGGTGTGTTTTGACATATAGTTCCGTCATGGTGACCGATACCTGGATGCGTGTGAAAGGACATTTCAGAATACCAAACTTTATCAATTTCGGGACCTTCGACACAGTTCCGTTTTTTTGATGTAACGATAGTTGGTTTACTAAACTTGAAATTTTTGTACTCGATATTACCTGCAAATTCCCATTGTTTGACAGAAGATAACTTACTCACTTTTTTCAAATCATGAACTACTTCACGAGAGAATTTTATTCTCTTCTTTCTTATTGCCATATTTGGGCGCATGAGTCTACATTTCATTGACACTAACCTGTTATACACTGAGAATTTATCGCGTTTTGTTTTTAACTACAACTAAACCTTGAACATTTGGTGGGAAATCCAAGAAGAACTTTCTTCTCTCCGTAGAATTCTGTGCCGCGAACCGAGTTATACCGTTTATATTTTCACCAGCTACAAGTGCTCGAATGTAATCCATGAACGTTACGTAGAATGTGGTACACACACCCCGGTTATTATTGGCTTGTAAGTTTGGACCGTTATAGTACCTCACGGTGCCATTGGTGACTCCCCATAGTTGTTTGATGATTGGTACTATTTTTTGGCGCATGGTTCTACCCCAAATGGAACTAACCGACGCTTCACCATGAGGGTCAAAGACCCACATCCTAAACCCAGATGCGTAAACACCCGGATCGACTAAGACACTTACAGCATGAGCGTTGTCTGGACTTCGCATACCTACCATGAAAAAGTACACCTGATTAGAGGCGGCAATCCTAGAAGACGTATTCGGTGTACCATGGCGTTTAATAATCGTGTCTATGTTTTTTATGATACCATATTGATTCGTGGCTATGGTGTAGTCTAAAAAGGCAGACACGACACTCGCATTATCGAAACGTTCCTTTGCTCTTTTCATGTACCGCGGAATACCAGCATATCCACATCCCATACCCCTCCCAGCTACGAGGTTTGGTAAATTAACTTCCCGCTTTCGGTACCCTCTAGCTTGGTTGTTATTATTGTTAGTGTTACTATCAGAGTTTTTACGCTTACCTAAAACACTTTCTTTATTCATGGTCGCGTTTCCACTCGAATTTCTCTCTATGCGTCTTGCCTTTCGGGGTCCGGCCTGTGGCATATTAACATTTACCATCTTAAGATATATAGAGAAATTTTTAGTTTCTTTATAAATGAAGTGGGATATTGAAAAAATAGTGAAAGAAGTATATTCAGAATTAGGACCTGGTTATAGTGAGAGAGTGTACCACAACGCGGTTGAGGTTATACTGAGAGAGAAAGGTATCCCATATGAATCTGAGAGACACATTTTGGTTAGGTTTAGGGGTCATGTTGTTGGACAGTTACGAGCTGATATTATTATAGACGATACCGTGATACTAGAGCTCAAGGCTATTAAGACTCTCACTGATGGGATGGATCAACAGGCTCGAAAATATCTTGACTTGACAGGACTGAGGACGGCGTATCTGGTAAATTTTCCTCTTCAACCGGATCGGGCGGTTGAGATTCGTAAACTTGCATTAGGACCATCAGTGGGAGAACTCGCGAAAGCCTTTGATAAAATACGAGATCATCATCGTGGCGTGTCTGCGGATTTAACACAGCTGCTTCCAGGAGTTCATGCGCCATTTTCAAATGAAACTTCGCCTGTTCCATGCAGTACTGAACAGCCGGGTCCGTTTGATTGATGTTATCTAGGTGTGGGCACACATGAGACTCGAGCTCATAGAGTGCCAGTAAGGCTTGGTTTTCTTCTTGATTCATGGTTGAAAATTATAATTTCATTGGAACACTTAGGTTCTAAACAGTTGGAATAAATTCCCATCTGAGATCATGGCAAATCTTTTTCCATATGACATCTTGTTGGTAAAGTTTCTCTTTAGACTTGAGAAGTGGAAAGTATTGAAGAAAATCATCTTCACCTAAAAGTTCACAAAATTTATATAGGACATATGAGTAACTTAAGAAGTTTTTTCTTTCTGTCGGGCAATTGTCGTCAAAAGGTCTTTGTATATCTTTGAACATGATTCGTAAAGTTTCTTCTAGTTCTTGTGGCATATTTGGTGGTTTGATTCCATTCAAAATATTTGTGATGTACGGAACATGTTCATAGTATTTATTTAGTCTTAATTTTTTCAATAAACCACGTATCTTAGCATGAGTAATATCCATTAGATTTTTGATTTTCATCTTTTTTAGTTCACTTCTTAATTGTTCAATAACTTCATCAGGTATAGTGGTCATCTCTTGTGCTTGAAACTGACTCAACCATTCATTGAAATGATTTTCTCGTTTGTATGAATAGTTTATAACTTTCTCAGATGTTTCTTGCTCTTCCTTATACGTTAATTCGTCTGACATGGCTATAGCAACTACTTCACCGCAACCGTCACACACCAAATCCGCCGTTGATCTCATATGAATAATGTTACTATATTCACAATTTGGACATTCATCTATTCGTATAGAAAGTTTTGGTCTTTGTATATTCTTCTTTTCTACTTCTATCAAGTAATCTGTGAATATATCCTTTCTTTTTAGACCAACAGTTTCTTTCACATTAAATATATTGTCGGTGTTTGACACCTCACCCTCACCTTCATCTGTATGTTGATTCATATATGGCATACATTTCATAATATAATCAGCCATTTCAGATTGATATTTACCTTTTTTTGATGGATCCTTCTTAATTAACTCGCCCCACTCATCCAATTTATTATTATATCTACTTAAAAAGTTTCCTTCCATTCTTATATAAAGAAATGCTTCTCAAACTTTTAAGTCATCTTTTATTTATCTATAAAAATTTAACCACACCACGAGACTATACGATTATCAAAGAAGAGTTGGAATATAAAATAGATTACGACTTAAAATACCAGACAGATGATACGTTTTGGGCAGAAGAGAGTAGAGATTGGGATGGCATTCTTGATGAATTTTATGGTAACGTAACTGGTAGGAATTTTAGACATACCTCTATACCACAAAATGTAAAATATGTGATTTTACGTATCAAGTATTATTACAATGGACATATTTATTCCGCTATATCAAATGACATTAATTTCACGCCGGGTGAAAATGAAAGTTCAGCGATGCATTTTAGTATCCCATTGAGTAGTGCTTGGATAGTTGATCATGATGATAAACCTGTGCGAAACATTACTGAAAAGGTGAAACGATATTCTGGACCTAGATGTGATTTTCATGAACAAAAGGTTCCACTCGAACATTTATTGTATTATGATAAAGATGTCTTAAAAGACCGTTTTCCTAAGATTATTCTTTCCAATACTCTAGGAATGAAAAAGGTTCTCAATACTCTTGAAGATTACACAACTAGTCTTCAGATACCTTAGTTGCTAGGTAAAACTTGAGTTCACCCAAATTTGCAACGTTATACTTTAAAATCAAAAATCTATTACCTGTTTCCTGTATAATTTGCACAGACGCACACATACTCGTCGCCTTTGTAAAGATATTCAGGTATTTTAGACTGTACATACCAGTGATTCTTTGACTTTCATCCAAACATTCAATTGATGTCTCTTGGTTCGCAAAATCACCTTCACATTTGAAATTTATTGTTTTACCCTCTCGTGTGATTTCAATATCGGTACCAAGATTAGACATATCACGGCACAGTCTCTGAAAATCAGTTGATGGTAAAGTTGTTATAGTGGTCATCTCGATTTCTGGAACTTCGATACGACTTTCATTAATATCGAGAAGTTTGAGTTCAAATTTTGTATGACTTTTTTTCGCTTCACTTGAGATTTCCAAATTCATATATTCTTTTGATTTGATTTCCATTGTAAGAACATCATTATTTGTTATTGTCTTCAAAAGTTTGAAAGTATTCGAGATGTTAATACCGGCTATGACCTCTTCTTGATCGCAGCTATATTCTTCAAAGTTATCCGCAGCTAGATATATATCTATAAGAGATGTCCGGGCTGTATCTAAAGTGACAATATAGACACCATCCGGTTTAAAGTATACATTTACATCATTTAGAATGTCTTTTAGTACTTCAAATATAGACTTAACGGCCGAAGCCTGGATAGTAACTAATTTCATATGTACTAAAACATCTGCGTTAGATCTTTAAATTAGTTCGACTGATTTAAATCTGTATAGGCAACACCTTTAGATACTTCCCTACTGATTTTTTCTTCTAACTCCTTCGTCATAGCTGGTTGAAGAGACTGACCATAATCATTCAGGGAGAATAAATCTGAATTGGGTGTATCCCCATCAAGGGATGTCATTGAGCATCCAAATGCACCAATGGAACCTTGTGAAATTTCTTTAGCTGGTAGGAGTGAGTCTAACCAGTTTTTTATTTCAGTACCAACCAGAATTTTACCATTTTTTGTCAGCATGGTTGGAACACGGTTGATCTTATTTCTGTAATTTGGTGGTATACCCTGTGTGTTGACATTGTGGTAATTTACAAGTTGTTTCAACTGTTGATGTTTGTTGATATATTCTATAACATCCATAGAGTGTTTACATCTTGGGCTATATATCAGGAGTGACATCTATTATCTATACGGTATTTTCTAAAAAAAAATTAACGCATATTAGTAAAGATGAATTACTTGTTAGTATTTATTCTCATCCTGATTGTTATCCTACTCACAACCAACATGGAAATGTTTACAGAAACATTCGGTCTCTCAGGCTACACCAAGCCCGTTTCTCCAGTAAAGTTGAATGACCCCAGACCAAACCTTGATGGGTTTGAAGAATTTGAGGTGAGTCTCAAAAATGATGCAATGGAGGATTTCGTATTGAAGGCTAATAATGAGATCTCCAAGCGTACAGGTGTCTGCACCTACATCATCGAAACTACTGCAGTCAAGGCTTACAGGAAGGAGGGTGATGAAATATACGAACTCATGTTCATGGTTATGAAGAAGGGTGGATTTTCATTTGGTTTCTCCGTTGTTGCGTCTTTCGAGGTTAAAAATGGTAAATCTCGTATAATTTCTCTTCGAACACAACCCATTGGTGTTGAAGCCCCAGGTGATGTGCGTGCTTTCACAGAGAGTTCTGCTGGTAAGGAATTCGTTCAATATGAACTTGTTAAGGAAGCGGCCGTCCCTAATCAAAGTGAGTTGGAATCCGCTAAAAATAAATTACAGTAATTGTAATGTTAAGCATCAATGACGTGACTAAAATTGATGAAAAAAGAAAACAGATCAGGAAAGAAATCTACAAGAAGATTTACGAACAGTTTTCTTCAAAGATTAAACAAGCTGTAGAACTTGGACATAAGCAGATTTTTCTCACTGTACCAGCATTTTTGATTGGTTACCCAGTCTTTGATAGAAGACTTGCAGCAAAATATGTAGCCAGGCAATTCGAACTTGGTGGTTTTACTGTAAGACTTTTAAGTGATCAAGACCTATATATATCTTGGATTGTACCCAAGAAGAGTAAAGTAAAGAAAGAAGAGGTTGAAGAGGGAGATTTCCCAAATCTAATGAATTTGAAGAAAATGGCTAATCAGTACAGGAGAGGTGCGTAGTAAAAGATGGATTTAAAAACCCTATTAATCATAAATGGACAATTTGAACGTTCTCGTAGAGGCTAAAAAGGAATATCTTGGACAGATGTGCCTTATTATGATTCCACCTATGATTGAAGTTTTTCAGGATATGTACATCGAGGCAATGAAAACCTCAAAGGGAAAGCAGGTTCTTATCATGTTTCAGAAACATTTAAAGGAGGTTCCAAACTGGTCTAATGCCATGTCTAAGCGACACACGGATAACATAACTGATAGGTGTACTTGGTTTGGTGATCTTTTAGCGGCTGTCTTTGTTGCCTGTACAAAGATTCTCTCTGCGGTTCGCCTTAAGGCTGATAACAAGAAGATTTCTTTAAAGCTCCCAACTGAAGAAGTTTTTATTCAAACCTGTTACAATAACATCGCGAAGGACCTGTACCGAGACCCCTACATCTTCCACGACGAACAGAGTGAGTATGCTCGTGACGAAAATCTTAGGATCCGCTTCTCCTTATGCATCGAGAATACCGTAAAGGAGTTAATTCCGGTGCAACAAATTCTTCAAACGTATATGTCACAAGAAACGCGTGATATATCACTTGACGGTGACATCCACGACAGTGCCGACCCAGATGTTCTTGATGAACAGATGGAGGAGATGGAGCCTCAGCCAATGGAGGGACTCGAACCTGAAATGATGGAGCCCGAACCCCTAGATGAAATGGGTGGAGACCCCACACCCACTGGACTTGAAAATGAATTCAAAACAGTCCATGGTGTACACGCACCCGAAGCCCCAGAGCCAGTTTCTGAACCAATGGCCCAACCAATGGGTGGTGAAGAATCGTTTGCGGAGCCCCAACCCCAACCTCAGAAGGAGCCCGATGATAATGTCTTTTTTGGTGATGCACCAGAGCAGCGCACAAAAAATCCCCGTTATAATTAAATGGAACTCTCCGATCATTTACGCGACCCAGTGAGTGCCGCTCTAATTGCAGCCGGTTTAACTGCTGGTTATATTCATCTCAAAGCGTATATCAATAATGAAGGTAAGCTTGAGCTTAACAAATATACAAAACCCGCTGTACTCAATGCGATTTTAGTGTTTTTCATAATCTCAGGTGGTTTAGGTAAAAAAGAGGCTATTTCTACAGAACCTTTCTAAACTTAAAGATTAAACCGATATAATAAGAAAATGGCGTCTGTCTCTGCTTTCAATGATATGATGAGTCAATTTCTTGTGGAATTGCACAAGACTTTTCCAGAGGAAAAAGGAATCAAGAAAATGTTAACTTCGTTTGACCTACTCAAGTCAACCAACCCCCGTCTAGTTGTAGATGCATACATGAAGGGTGTTTCTCCATATGCCGATAAGATTTCTGCAAAGGATGAGACATTTCTTCTCAATGAGATTGAGAACATCGAGTTTTTGAAGGAACTTGATATTAAGAGTTACTGGACTAGGATGTCCCCTAATACAAAGGGTGCTACTTGGCAGTACCTCCAGACTCTCTACATGCTTGGTACTACCATCACTGCTCTTCCAGCGGACACCCTTTCTCAAATTGAGAATATCGCCAAGGGTGTAGCGAATAACATCCAAAGTGGTGACGGGGAGTTGGACCAAGCGGCCCTTATGAAAATGATGGGTAGCATGTTGAATGGTCTTCCAAAAAAATAAACCTATACATATATTAAATGAAAGCTTGGTTCGATGATCCTAAGCAGCTTTTTGATGCTGACCAGGTAACCCAATTTTGGCCCACAGGTGAGCAAACTCCAGAAGACAGGGTAAATGCTGCTTCTCGTTTTATCATTTATGTGTGCACTATACTTTATGTTATTCGACGTGACCCACGTGTATTCGTTTTGGGTCTGACCGTATTAGGTGTTGTGTATGTTCTTTATAAGTCTAGGATGGTTAAGGAGAGTTACGGTGGGTCAGTTGAAGGTGCGAGCTGTCATATGCCTACACCCGACAACCCTATGGGTAATGTTCTCATTACTGATTTTACCGACGCCCCTAATAGGTTAGAGGCGTGCTATTACTCATCAGTGAAACCATTCGTTAAGGCTTACACTAGTGATCGTATTCCATATGATGCCGGGCGTTCTAGGACTTCCATGCCTAGGTACCTCCGCAATGCTATGGATCGCCAGTTTGTTTCTAACCCAGTGACAAAAATACCAGGAGATCAGACAGCTTTCGCCGAGTCTCTTTATGGTAAGAAGAATGCCCCAATGTGCAAGAGTGATACCCGCTTTTGTGATCCCAATGCTAGGGGTGTCCAGCTCGAAGCTTTTTCGGGTTTGGGATTAGATGGTGACAAACGATCCGGTATGCATAGGGGAACACCCGGTACCGCTTAGATAAATATTCTTATGTAATAATAAATGGCGTATCAGCTTCAACCTGGACTTTCCATTGTTCAAAACGCGGGTGCTCTACCCGCCGTAAAAGCGACTGATGAAATTTTTGTATACCCCCAGCCCGGTAACATTAACTGTGGTGAATGCCGTCCCAACACTATGTTGTACGGTACCGCCCCATACATGGCGGGTAAGGGTTCTCCAGCACAATACATTGAGACAAGTGATCAGCTTCGTCCCCAATCTACTTCCCGATTTAACAAGCATATCGTTCAGACATACGAGAGAAAGCTGTTTCCCTTAACAAATATGGAATGCAAGGTACCTCTTCGTACGATGCGATATGAGCCTGCGAGTACCAGAGCCGAGGTCCAGAATAGTCTGTTTCAGCAGAGGTATCTTAATAAAAATGTTAACAAGAAGTAAGAATGGCTGATCCTATATCACTCATGGCCGTCGCCGGTCTTGTATATGCGGGAAGGAACTTGAGTACCAAGTCCCAACCACCAAAAGTTACAGTCACTGAACCAACACTGAAAAATCCAGAAGTTATAGAATCTAACAATTTCCAGCCTACAGCTGAAGTTCCACACAAGAGGGAGATGGAGAGTTTCGGAGACATTTCTATGCAGCAACGTACCGGTGGTCAGGAAATTCTAAACATGCGCAATCGAATGTATGATACCGGTCGTATGAACAACCTTTCACCTATAGAACAGCAATTGGTTGGTCCAGGTTTGGGTGTTGACCCTAATGTACCTGCCGTAGGTGGTTTCCAGCAAACTTTTAGGGTAAATCCTGTTAATGTTGGTGAATACAAACTGACCACTCTCCCAGGGCGTACTGGCCCTGCAGCTGATGTCACTGGTGGTCGTGCTGCTACGGTTGGTGAACTTACACACAATAAACCCGAAACTACGTCCTTTCTCCCATCTAGGCGTCCTACTATGGCTGGACGTGCTCAGGGTATGTCTGGTGTAGTTCCCCGTAATGAGCATGAAAGGACTAAACGTACCACAAATCGATCAGAGACTGGTCATCGTGCGGATGGTTTAGGTTTCAATGGTGCTAAGCGTTTCATTCCGGCTCAAACGATGTCTCAAGATCCCACTAGATTTAAGAGTGATCGCACTGATGAGCAATACATGTATAATAATCGCCCAGCCCCAGGTATCCACAGTCATCACGGTGCCTATACACAAGGCGTTGCTTCTCAGGTAACTGCAAAGACCAATGAGGAACTCATGAAGTATGGCTTCCGCCCCGAAGATCGCAGAGGCAAGCCTAACAGGATGGGTAATGCTGGTAGGATGAATGTTCGCGAGAGTGCCCTCAAGCAAGGTGGTCGTCTTACATCTGTTCGCACCGATCAGACTCGTATAGATGGTCGTGTTGCCCCTGCCAATGGTGGTTGGACTCAAAACTACCAGCAGAAGCCTTATCATCAATTTAACTCATACAAGGGTATTGAAAATCCCAATACCCGAAACCTTGACATTGCAAAGAGGCAACTTCAAAACAACCCCCTCGCTCATTCTCTCTATCAGTAGAAAGATTGTTTATACTAGACAAAAACAATCATTAAAATATTGTCCCTATATTTTAATGAAGGTCCACACCCTTAACATAGATAGTAGCGAGAGAGATACTAGTATTTATCCCTATGCGAATAGTTACGCTGTTAACTTAGATAACCCCATTTATGATATATCTAATATAACACTCGTTTCTGCTCGTATTCCTACACCACAATTGATGACCTCCGCCACGAATAAGACATTTAGTGTAGATGGTGTTAATATTACACTAAATGAGACGAATTATTCAAATGGTTACGTGTTAGCTGAGGACCTGGATATAGAACTCGCCCCTTCTAATACTCACGTAGACAGTGTTATTTACGATGAAGAGACGGATTCGTTAGTCTTTTCTAACACACACGTGAGTGGTGATAATTTCACACTTCAATTTTATGATGGTACGAATGGATATTTGAGTAATTCATCTCCACTCACAACTCCACATCAAATTATGGGTTTTAGTTCAAAAAACTTTACGTCTACAAATAAAATACTTCGTTCTGGTGCGATTAATTTAAGTGGGCCTAATTCTTTGGTATTAAAATTAACAACAGGTTCTGATGAGTTTACACAGACTGTGTACACATCTACTCCCTTCTACACAGGTCATATACTTCTTGACGGGGGTGATTTTATAAACTTTAATGGTGCTGATGATAAATTAGTACATCACTTTCATTCTGGAACACAAAAGATGATTAAGGATGTTAAAATCGAGTTTTTCTATATGAGTCATGGTCGATTAATCCCATATGATTTTAGAAATCAAGATCACGTACTTAAATTTGAAATTACGGGTTCTACTGACAAATTGGAGAATTTACCTAAAGTTTCATTACCGAAAGAAGAACCTAAAAAAACCGAAAAGAAGGAGCCAATCATAAGTATTCCCGAAGTTGTAAAGAATTCTTATAAATGGAGAAAGGAGTATTTGTATATAGCGCTAATTATTTTAGCTGGATTACTCCTGATGTTTTTAATGAAAGGCAAACCTCTTAGCGAGTTATCGCGTAGACGGGCTGCGCGGGCTTAGAAACCTTACCGTTGACACGGGAGATGACTAAGAAGACAACCACGGAGAGGAGGGAAGTCAGGATAGCGGTGAGCGCGTACTGAGCACCACCGTTCTTGGGGACCTTTACGATCTGGGTGATGGTCCAGCGAACGAAGTCCATCCACGACATGGCAGCGGCGAAAGAGAAGCCACCGACAATCGAGTTGAGGGTCTGGGTCTGGAGTTCCTGAGTGACAAGGTTTACGGTCTGGAGAGCGGCGGCCGACATAGTGTTTGTTATACTATACAAGACGAAAAAAAAATTAATCCTTTGTAATTTCTTCTTTTTTTACTATTTTTTTAAATCGTTTTGCTTTTATTGTTTTTGTTTTTGAAAATATTTGTTCATCATCTGATGAATCATCACTAGAGCTTGAATCTAGGTTTGAAGCGTGTAACTTAGTCTTATCATAAAAATTCCATCCTTCAGGGCCCGAGATGCTCATTACTATTAATAGCATTTTTTAACATGTGTTCTGTCGGATTCTGGGGTTCCCAACTGTCCCACCTATCATAGGCGTCGTTTACTTGGTTAAATGTCACGTCGTTACCTGAGTATCTCTCAAATGATGGGCATTCATCTTCAGAAACAACTTCCATTTCTTCGTCAGATTCCTCTTCTTCGTCATCCCGATATATTTCGGGGTACATAGAACCTGTCGTCTGACCAACTGTGTGCATAGCACAGTATTTCATTGCATACTCCATATCTTCTGGGAGAAGTGTATCTCTCCCACAGGCTTTGGAATATTCAGCTGCGAGTACTACAGCCTGTTCTAAGACGGGTAGTAATATATTGGTCATGGTTTCCATATATTGCTGTGCCATTCTGTCACCAGCATCACCGAAGCCAGTTTGCATATTCATCTTTAGTATTTGAGATCAAAAATAGTTTTCGCAGTTCCCTCACCTACACGGAGGATGTTATAGTTTACAGCGTATGCTCGAACTTGTCTTGAATAACCTGTACATGGGTTTAGACTTAGGTTTAGAATTTGTTCTTTCACGAGACTGAAATTGACCTGTCCAGTTGGATACCATTCTTCTGGTTGTAAAGCGAAACTGTATGAATAGAAACGTCTAATGAGTTGGGTTTTTGAGTGATGTATAGCGGCCTGAACAGCCTTGAGAAAAGTCATAGTACCAGTGTCCCTTGTAATGATTTCTTGACCATCGAGAGTAAGTGTAAGATGATCCAGATTTTCCCAAAGTACATACTTATTCCCAGTTACTTCGAGTATACCATCATAATCAAATGGTGTAGCAAATTGAAATTCGTTTGTTCCGACACTACCCTGACGCTGAATAACAAAGTATAGTTCTTTCACTGGATTTACAAAATCCAATTTAAACTGTCCTGTATTTACACCCGAATCTATATCGAAAACATTCTGTTGAATTTGTGTTATTAGGTAATCTCGCCTTGATTTTTGCATTTTAATTCTTTCTTCACAATCTACGTGTACAACATCTGCGCAGAGTTGGAAATCCTTAATTTTAGGTTGTGGATTCTGTTGTGAAATATCAGCTTTATTTCCATTAGTTTGAATAACAATCTCCTGTGCAGTTCGTAATTTGAATTCAACTTCAACTTCCTGACGGTTTATAGCACATAGAGGTATTGCAAGTTCTGGATGATTGTAAAAGTAAAATGGTAAGTCTACAAAAAAACTGATATCTTGTGTATTTCCCAAAGCGTTTCGGGCAACAATCTCCCTTGCAGATACACGTACATGCGCCGTTCTCTCTGGAAACTTGCCAATTAATTCTTCAAGTGCTATTTGTTTTGTTTGGGTAACAAAATGTTCAGAATATATTTGAAGCCAATCACTTGTTAAACGTTGAATAACCTTACCACCTATGATTAGGTCTACATGTTCTATGAGGGCGTGTCCAGCCGATTCTTGATAACAAACCCCTGATGTGGTTATATGAGGTAAAGTGACCTTTAAACTCAGGGTTTTCAGTAAATCACCTTGATTTTGAGAAATTTTAAACTTAACAGTACTACCAAAGTCAGCTTCATTCTCTGGGTCTAGATTCACATATTCATTTGAAAAGTTTGTATGTTTTTTAAAACTTTCTAAAAAATGACTATAGTCTGGGTCTAAGGTAAAAAACCTCTCTTGAGGCCCTGAAGACATCAATTGAACTTCACCAGCCATTACTACTATATCATTCTAAAATTTTAAACCAGCTAATCCACTGTTGATTCTCAATATGTTATAATTAACAGCATACACACGTGTCTCGCTATCATCGTCTAAATATTTGATATTTCCTTGCGCATCACGCAGACCCTCAATTGTTATCTTAAATAGTTTGTGTGATATACGACTCATATTAACCTGTCCAGTTGGATAATAGACCTCGGGTTTAAGCGAGAATGAGTACATACCAAATTTACCTGGTCCAAATTTAAAATTTGTCCCAAATGGGGCAGCGGGTGTAGTTTCACTAGAATGGGGTGAATTTACATGGTGATTTAGGGATTGTCCGTATGCAAGGAACTTTCCATCTCTATTGAACACTACTTCATTATTGAAACGGAGTTCGGCATTTACTATCGTATTGAATTCAGTTGGGTAATTGTTTGCAACAGCTCTATCAGATTGTGATACAAAGAAAAGTTCTTTGACTGGATGTTTGAAATTAAGCATAACTGATTTTGTATTATCACCAGCTTTCATCTTGAATTTAGACATTTGTACCTGTGTAATGAGATAATCTAACGGTCTTGACATTAAGAAATTACTTTCATCTGGGGATACATAGACAAACTCCGTATCCATCGAGAACTTGGGAATCTCTGCAACATCACCCGGGAAAGATCCACCGAATATGAGTTCTTTTAATTGTCTGAGTTTAATTCTAACTTCTACAACTTGTTTGGTTAAGGCACATGTTGGTATAGCTAAGGATGGATTTCTATAAAAATAGAATGGAAGTTCTAAGAAATAGGTGTAATTCGTCCCAGAATCATAACTCAAAATATTACCATGCCCAGTTAAAAAGTATATTGTCTGGTCTATATCATCACTTGTATTGTACAGTTGTTGATGCATGTAAATGTACTCTCCTGTGAGTCGTTCAATAGGTTGCCCCCCTATAAGAAGGTCTGCATGCTCGATTAGATGAGTTATAACAGACGGACACCATATATTGATGTTTCCAAACCCCTCGGGATCAGGTAATGGGTCTTTGAGAGTTATCTTCAACGTAAGATTCCGAATCAAATCACCTTTATCACCGGGTACTCTGCATGTTATGGTTTTACCGAAATCTATATCTCCATCAAATTGACTCTCAACATAATCAAAAGCAAATTTTGAATGTCTTTTGAAGTTTGTTAAAAAGTACGAAAACTGTGGTTCACCTGTGAGCCATTCATCTTGGACCCCAGTGGCAGCAAGTCTCAGACGACCAGCCATTCCTACTGTATATGAGTAAAATTTTGTTAAATAAAACGAGACAGTACAATAGAATGAATCTTCAATTGAGGAAATTCAAACCCGAGACGATCTCAGATGACAGGGTGTGTGTTTTCATAGGTAAGCGTAACACGGGTAAATCAACACTGGTGAAAGATATCATGTATCATAAGAAACACCTCCCAGCGGGTATTGTACTCTCAGGAACAGAAGAGGGTAATCATTTTTACTCTGAGTTTATCCCTGACTTGTTTGTTTATGGCGACTACGACAGAGATGCGATCGAGAGGGTTATGGCCAGGCAGCGGAAGTTGGTGGGTGCGGGTAAGAAAAATTGTGGAGCCTTCATGCTTCTAGATGACTGTATGTATGACTCGAAGTTTCTAAAAGATACATGTATTCGGCAGTGTTTTATGAATGGTCGTCACTGGAAGATTTTCTTTATGCTCACGATGCAGTACGTTATGGATTTACCACCCGCATTACGAGCTAATGTGGATTACGTGTTTATCCTCAGGGAGAACATCATTCAAAATAGAGAGAAACTTTACAAATCCTTTTTTGGTATATTCCCTTCATTTGACATGTTCTGTAAGGTGATGGATGCCTGCACAGAGAATTATGAATGTCTCGTGTTAGATAATACAGTAAAATCTAACAGGATTCAGGATTGTGTATTTTGGTACAAAGCAACAATTAGAAAGGGTTTCAGGGTTGGTGGTCCAGATTTATGGAGATTACACCAGAAGATGTACAATCCCAAACATCAGCAGCAGAGGGAGGATGATGCTAAGAAGGCGACTAAGAAAACAAGCCTCAAGATCACAAAGACTAAGTAGGTGCGTCTCGATAATTGTTCAAAAAACTACGGGTATATTAAATGGCTTCAGATCGAATGACTACCATGAATTTGGCAGACGACGGGGAAGGAATGGTACCTTTAACGGATAAACCCTCTACATCCTTTGTTCCTAATCAAGCGTACAATCAACCTGAAAAAAATGTGAGTCAAAGTAAAGAGACGATGGATTCTACACCAATTAACGATATTATGATGGAACCACCCCAGATGACCGAGGAGCCCCGCATGCAGGGTATGATGCCCCAGATGACCGCTCCCCAACCTCAGGGAATGCACACACAACAGGCTGAGAAGCCAGAAAGCAAGAATCCCCTAAACCTCACCGACGAGCAGATGGCTGCTGCTCTAGTTGCTGCCTGCACCGCTCTTGCCGTGAGCAAGCCTATTCAGGACAAGTTGGCGACTTCTATCCCCAAGTTCCTTAACGAACAAGGGGGTAGGAGTATGGTTGGCCTTGCCGCGACAGGTGTCGTAGCTGGTATAGCTTTTTACATTGTAAAGGACTATGTCATTAAGCCCTAAACAGGTCGTTCCCAACCCATATTACTATAAATCGAGTTATCAATACCCGAATAATACGTTGCGAGTACACCAAAAGTGAATGTCCCCGCTAACAAGGCGCTCAATTTAAGCTTCTCGTTAGTGTCAGCTGTATGGTTAGTAATAGCATCCTTAGTCTCTTTAGAAATTTGATTGATAAAGAAAGTAGCAATTAACGCAATGAATGTAGACGATAAGAAGAATATCCTGTCTACAGCGAGTCGAGGAATATTACCAATCGCAAAACGCATGATATTTGGTAACATGACTGTTATCCAGATAAGATTGAAGTAATAGTTCTTAGATATGAGGGGTACTAAGGTAGTACCATATAATACTAACCAGTACATGATAGCCGTGAGTAAAATGTTCACCGGTGTCTTCATTTAAACTAGAGTGAGATTATTTATCCTGAATATGCTGACCACAAAATTCTGTTCTTTCTGGTATTTGTTTGTAAATGCCTAAATGTACGCATATATCTCGAAGTTCAGTGTAATTTTTCCAAAACTCTGGTGAATGAGAATATTCCTCAACTGTTGAGTGAGCCAACTCATGTAAAAGTACATGAAAAATCTCATTTGCTTCTCCATCCAAACATAAAACTATTACACCCCCCTTGTTCGTATTAGATCCGACAGAACCTTTCATTTTCTTCAAACCGACTATAGGTGAACCATGAACAAGCATTTTAAACTTTTCATTTCCTGTGTCCCGAATGTGTTCTCTAAGAATACGATATTTCTCCTTTACCTCGACAAGCTCCTGGGGTTCTTTAGTCGTGTAAAGAATAACTAAATTGATTAACAATAATATAATCAAAGCTATCATCTCTTATATACAAAGATAAATTTACTATAGAGTTCCGATATGGGATTTCCGGTGAGACCCTCCCAAAGTTCTAAACTAAATCCCAACTCTTCTAGGTGTGTGACCAAAAGGTCTTTGTACGCGACTGGTTCCGCCTTAGGACCATCCGCATAATAAGGTGTGTCGACCAGGTTTACAAATAATTTTTCACCAAATCCACCATTTCCGTGGTCCTTTAGTTTGAAAAAATTACCAGATTCATCAATGAGTGGTGTTTTAAAAATAATTTTTTCAGAGTCGGGAATAATACCTATAAGATGTCCACCAGGTTTTACCCTCTTTTTTATTTCACGAATAGAACTGAAAAATAAACTTTTACTGGCAAAAATATAATGCAGTGAAAAGTTAAAACACACGATATTAAACACTCTGTTTGGACAGTTATGAATATCACCCTCATAAAAGTTTACGCGCATATGCATATTTTTTGCACGTGAACGAGCCTCTTCTAGGGCTGATGGCTCTGGGTCACACATGTTAATGTTCACCCCACACTTGTGCCATTTTTGAAGATCTCCACCGAAACCACACCCTACATCAAGAATGTGTTCACCTTCTTTTGAAACGGACTGAATAAGATTTCGTTTAGCATCATTGTGATTTTTACGAATTACTTCCATTTCATATTATGGAATAATAAGGTTTATTTCTTTAGGTTTGATCGCTTCACTAAGGTGCCAATTAAACAAATAGTAATAAACAAAACCAGACCCTTTCATAAATTTATGTTTTTCGAGTGTTTCCACTTCTACACCAGCTTCAGCGCTATTGAAGACATGATACCCTAAATTTTTAGCGATAAGAAAGGCGTCATTGTAAACATCTCCAACCATTAAATATCTATAAACCTGTCTAACTGTACCAGAATTATCTGATCGTTCATACGGAATTTCGTAAAACGAAATGAAATCGTCACTTGTGTCATTTACGTAAGAATGTATAGGTAATAATGTTCGTTTCACATATTGTTCATCAAATATAGGGGTAATTTTAAAATTTTTAGAATATTCTTGTAGAATTTGAGTTACTTTAGGTACATCATCTAATGTCATTTTTCGCCATAAATGTTTACATGGTCCACGAATTTCATAAAATTTTTCACGCATACGATTTGTCTGATGAAATCCAATTTTTACCAAGTGTTGTACATCTAAAAACCTATGCCAGTAACATGATTTAGTTATAGGTGTTGGTATTTTAGTTTGTGCGGTATAAATAGCTTGCCAAATATCTTTCTTATTTGCTCGTCTTTTAATTTCTGTTATTAAAAGCGGTGCAAGTCCAAAAGTTCTATATGATGGGTGTACACATAAATAGTCTATCTGTGTCATCTTGATATCTTCATTTTCGATTCGTGAATTTACAGGCGTACTCGCAATATACCCAACAAGTTGATTTGTATCTTTTTTACGAATGGTTATACTGTCATTTATTGACCAGTTAAGAACGTCTTTTGTATAACATAATTTGAATCTACCATTTTCAACATAATACTCTCTTAAAAACTCACATGCTTCTTTAATACCACAGGATGACCACACGAAACTATCTGGAAGTTTTGTAGTCTTTTTTGATACGTCGCGTTCAGTATCTATTTCACCGGGTGCAGTCCCTTCACGAGATACAGGTTGTTTATCCCAGTAGTCGTGCATTTACACAGATAGTAGCTTAAAGTTTTAAGCCAACACATAAATACAATGTCTCTCGAAACAGATTACACCACTGTACCTGGCCAGGCTTTCGCGTGCCTCTCCATTATTGGACCCGAAGCTCCCCAAAGAAATGATAAGTTTGGTATTAAGATCCGTGGTGCGTTTGCTACCCGCGACGAGGCGGCTAATCACGCTAAGCGTCTTCAGAAGGAGGATCCTACATTTGATATTTACGTTGTAGATCTCTATAAATGGCTACTCATCCCCCCTGACTCTTCTAAGATTGAAGACGTTCATTATACAAATGAGAAGCTCGAGGAAATCATGTCTGGATACAAGGAGAATCAGTCTCAAGCTGCTCGTATGTTCCAGGAACGTAAGCAGGCTATGATGGATAGTGGAGGGAAATTTCTACCCGGTGATGAAAATTCTCAGTTTTACAACAAGCCCGATGAGGCTCCTATCTCTCACCCAGCGGAAGTTCTCGAACGGCTCAAGAAGGAAAAGCCTGACACTCCCATGGATGAGCTTGTAAAGGAGGCTGGCGACATTGTCTCACAGGAAATGAAACAGCGTCAGAAAGACCGCGAAAATGAAGCGGCATCTACTGATGGTAAGATGGAGGAGATTACAGAAGAAGGAGAGCCCGAGGTCTCTTCTACATAAATAATATTCATATACATTAAATAAAAATGCTTCGTATAATTCTAACAATATTGTTAGTCGGGGCTTTCTTTATTTTGTTTTTTAAACCAAATTACAATTTAAAAAACAAAACAGATTCAGTGGCGGTCGATACCGATTCAAATTTAGATGGTTTCATTGAAGATACACATAGAGGTCCTATTCTTTTTGGGCGAGATGGAATCCCCCCTAGATATGGTGACATAGGTACCTTTGTTTCTTATTCAACTGTTCCGGATACTCACTGGTTAAGTGGATATCCGCAAAAGGGTGTGAATAATGACATGTACGAGGATACTGACACGAAACTTTCGACTCGTATAATAGAGTTAAGTAAGTGATTAGGTGTACCTGAGTATCACTGGCTGCATAGTTTTGCCCATAAAAAAACCTAAAAGAAATACTGCAAATGCAATAATCCACGTAGATTTGTCAATATCAGTAAAGGGGTCGAATTTTCCAGATTGAGGAGGGGGTTGCGGGTAATTCATTTCACTTGGATGAAAATAATATGGTTGATCTTGAATCATTTCATCCTTATTATCTTCATTCTTCTCCTGAATTAAAGGGTCAAGGTTTGGGTTATACTCAATAGGATTACCAATATCAGTTTCCATTTCTAATATAGAATCTGTTTTTTTTAAGCTTATTCTTCCTCACTTTCACTCACTTCGTCGTCATCTACCACGAAATCCTTGAGATTACCATTTTCATCAGCGTCGTCGTCAAAATCATCATCACTACTTTCTTCTGAGTTATATTCGTCTTCAGTGTCAATTACCGAATCATCGTCAAAATCTTCGTGATCATCTGTAGCATAATCATCGTCTAGAACAGTTTCTACTGGTACATAAAGAACGGGCTTCTTTATAACCCTACCAAAGCGAGAACGGGACATTTATACTTTAAACACTGTTCTGTTTAAGTATCTTTAGAGTAAAGTTTACTAGTTATTTTAGGGAGTAAGATGTGAGTTCTTCCATTATTTTTCTTGCATAGTGGACACTTTTGTTTTATTTTGTTTTTAGTAATGATATATGACATAGTTTTATTTTCATGTACACCAGAAATAGTTTCACAGTAGTTAGATGTGGTTAACACCAAAAAATTGTTTTTATCCCTAGTTATGTTAACCACACGTGTATCATCGCTACACTTCATATTCTTATTAATGAAGTTTTCAAGATCAGGTTTTACGTCCATCTGTTTAATTTCTGGTTTTTCTACAACTTTTTTGATTTCTGGACACTTACTGATAACCTCCTTTTTGGGGTAAAGTTTATCAATAATGTCACTCGTCAATTGATGTCGGCGACCACAAAAGTGTTCACAAAAGCCATCACGACGTCCCAAAATAGTTTCATGTCGACTGAAACATTTCTGTAGAATGACCTTTCCACTAATTATAAACCATACATGATTCGAACCATGGTTTCTTTTTACATTTTCACAGTATCTAGAAGTTGTCGCCGCGTAATACGTTTCTTTGTGTTTGAATAGTTTAGTGATGTATGCATTCTCTTGTCCTTCCATATTTTTTCGAACAAACGTTCCGAGTCTTTTCTTTAAATCCTCATCATAAATTTCATTCTTAGTCTGCTCTTCTGAAAAAGAAGCCTCCTTGGCTCGTATATACACCGAAGGTGGTTCTATTGAAACTGTGCTAGGTGCGTCAGTTCTAACAGCTGACATTTTAAGAATTTCAACTGATGGTTCTTGACTTATTCTCACGATAGAGTCAGCCTTGTAAATAAAAACTGGGAGATACGCCAACTGATCAACCTTACCATTTTCACAATCCTTACACCCATGACCCCCACATGCTTCATGTTTTGCTCGTTTGTATGACCATGGCATCCTAAACCCACTTCCTTTAGTCTTCCTACGTGTATCACCATACACAGATGAATCAATAATTTGATTCCAATCCGTATCACCTTCAAATTTAGAAAGAGACACTAGAATATGTTCACGGAGTGCTACGGCTGAACTCTGATCAACCACGAAATTAGGCCAATTGAGATGTACACCCGTTTTCATTAGATCTCCGGACACCTTTGGTGGTGATACAGAAACGAGACATTCTTTACCACCATGAAATTTAACAGTTTCACAAATATTTTTAGATATATCACGGATATCGTCAATACCTAGGGGATCGACATCTTTATAGTCGATGTCAACGAAAAAGTTATAGGTCTCACTCTTTTGCTCTACGACGTAAATCCTCTCACCAGATTTTACAGACTCTATATACTTATCGTAAAATTCATTCAATCTATCAAATGGCACCGAGAGTTTACCTCCGTCCATGAGCACATGTGATAGATTGGTAGCATTATTGAATTTTTGGGAAGTGTACCAATTCTTAAACATACCTTATTACCGTTCTTCATCTCTAAACCATTTCATACATGAGACGTCCTGATATTCTTGATTTTGAGAAATTTGCTTTTTAAAAGTGAGTAATTCGTAAACCGTTTTACTTTCATTTTCTTTGTACCACTGTTGAATCTCCTCTTCACATAGTCCTCGATTCTTCTCGAGTAGTTCACCAATCTGTCTTAAAATAAAAGCCTTGGACTTCATTATTTAATAGAGAAGGTTTTTCTATTGTGAGAACTTATACACGCGTAAAATTGTGGATTCTTAATAACATTATCCACGATTAGCTTCCATCGTTTACGTCCATTGAATTCTTCTAGTGTGTCATAACTCATGAAATCATTCTCATCGTGGGTTTTACGAATGGGTTGATTGTTCATCTTTTTGATTTGTGTTTTGTGTTTTTCTTCGTAAAACTTACGGATTTGTGTTTGTTGTTCTGATCGATTGTAATTAACAAAGAATATGAATACGTTGTATTCTAGGTCTACTGTTGGACTTTCTTTATGTATAAATTTGAATTCTGTATATTCACCATTTTTGAGTGACACAACACCACGTGTCTCTTCTTCTAATTCTCGTAGGGCACATCTCAAGGGATTGTAAATTTCTCGTCTTCTACACCCACCCGTTACGAAAATCCAATCTTTAAATCTCCAGTCTCTTACTGTGAGAAATCTCGGTTTCCCATCGGTAAAAGTAACCGGTACTGCAATCGCTTTGTACTTCTTCATTGCGCATTCGCAAGTTATAATAAGTGGATATGATTATTCTTCAGATTTTTCATCCACCTCATCGATATCTTCAAGCTTCTTTTCAGGTACAGGAACTGGAGCAGAAACCGGCTCCGGTGGTGGAGCTAAGTGTCGAACGACCTGGGCTGAGAAACCTTTAAAACCTTCGATATCTTCTTTAGCCTGTTTTAACTCTTTAAACATGTAAATCAAGCCAAGTGCAAAAACAATCGCTGCAACTACGAACAGAGTGTCTTTATTGACTGGAACCATATATAAATGAAAATGTCATTTTCTTTTTAAGCTTTCTACATCACAGCACCCATCTTAGTCTTACCAACGGTGGGGCATTCATACGGGCTCTGGGCAAATTGAACGGCTTCGTAATGCGCATTTTCACACGATTTGCTTGTTGGTTGTGTGGGTTGACCAACAAACTTTTCGAGTGTCCTGGAGTTAGGATCGTACGACAATACAAAAACGATGGCAAGGAGAAATACTGTTATCCAAAACATCTTTTATTATTTACACATATAATTAGTTAGAATAGAGAAGACCACCCATACCGTTTTCTATACGGAGGACGTTGTAGTTTACGGCATAGATATCCTCATCAACAGTCTCGGTATCATTGATAATACGAGCACTGTCTAAACGACTGAAGTTCAAACTACCAGTGGGTTGAAGCTTGCTAGTGTCGAGACAGAAGGGCATCAAGAAAAGATACCTGGGGTAATTCATCTGATAACCACCGCCATAGTAGGTGTGGTAGAAGAGAGGTACAGTGCTGAAATTGGGGTGAGCAAACTTGAAGTCAGCAACATCGGTACCATTGATTTGGAGCTTAAGCTTGTTAGAAGTGCCTAGGATATTGATGTTACCATCCCCCCTTCCAGAAGCGAGGTACTTAATGGGGTGGTTGAAGTTCAATTCCTGAATCTTGTTACCAGAGGCAACCGTCTTCTGAGTTTGGGTGATGAGCATGTTTTGGGGCTGGGAAGCGAAGACCTCACGCTCCTGAGTATCGAGGTACGCGTAATTGGCGTAGACATCCCACTTGTGGGAGGCCGCAGAACCGCCCCAAGTGATGCGAAGCTCTACATCGTGGTACTGAAGGGCAATTAAAGGAAGAGCACTCTGCCAATTTTCACAAAAGGCAAAGCGAAGTGGGTAAAAGTTCTCATTGTTTGAGCCACCATAGATATCAGCAGCAGCACATTTGGAGTAGGAGGTCGCGGCAACTCGGGGAGCGATGTGTGTAGAGAAGGTAGAATCTTGTTCATCAATAAGTTGGCCCCCAATTAAGAGCTCGACCTTGGAGATCACGGTAGTCCAGTCAGCGACGGCAGTGGTCGCAGTACCGGAGTTGGGGACGAGATAGACATAGTTGAGCATGTCACCCTTGCGCTCGAAGCGAACGCTAGACATACCGTTGTTAGAGACGTTGCCTTGAATGACCTGACGCTCGACAGTTTGGGAAAAATTCGTATGACGTTTGTAAGTAGAGCGGAAAAAGCTAACCTCGGGCTGACCAACGAGGTGCACATCCTGAGCGCCGACGGCGACGAGTTGGGCAATACCACCAGACATTTTATAATATAGTGAGAGTTT
>MDSZ01070114.1_pt1 | contig 29528 bp, 44 predicted proteins | sample 811201 | NCBI WGS metagenome assembly MDSZ01 (sample SAMN05326647, study PRJNA326480) | marine metagenome | isolation source: seawater | place: Indian Ocean: North | collected 2010 | reverse complement strand
CTAAACTCTAATGCACAGATCTTACGTAAGTCAGGTATGCCAACATTAGCAGATTTCTTTGAGCCATCACGCGGAGGGGGCGGTCACTTTGAACGCGTATCTGCAAACATGGGTAAGTTTATCATACCTTTAACAAGACAGCTACGTGAGCTACCAGATGCGGGTAACTTCCTAAAACGTTGGGTTCAAAACGGTATAGGTCAAATGTATTTTGCGGCAGAGGATAGTGGTCGCCGTATGTTAAACATGGCTCCTATACATCGAGAGCAGCAACCAATGTCTCACTTGGAAATCAAGAGAGCCTTGGAAGACGACAGACGTGTAGGCAGACTGAAACCCGAAGAGTTAACGGTGTATAACTATATTCGCGGTTATCTTGATGATGGCATAAACCGATTGAAAGAGTTGGGGCTTCCCGTAGGTGTCATCAAACGTAACTACTTCCCGCAAATTTGGCGCAAGGATTTAATCGAAGCTGACCAAGATCGCTTTGTTAACCTAATGGAAAGATACTTTCTTGAGGAAGCGAAGCAAGATGGACGGCAGTTATCTATGGAAAGCGCGAGAGCAAAGGCGGTTAAAGTTAAGAACCGACTTATAGCTACGGACGGAGCAGACCCAAGTGACGTAATGAGTGACTACAACATTACGGCAGATGCGGATGATAGCTTTGATTTCCAAAGACAAATCAGGCTCGATGAGTTTCCACAGTTTAAAGACCCTTTAAATCCATCTATGAATTTAGGTGCGTTTTTAGAGAACGATCTATTGGCGGTAATCACCAAGTATAGTGACGCATTAGAGCAGCGCGTAGATTTCCAAAAACATTTTGGTCCAAAGGCTATCGGCTACCACGACTATTTAGTTGTTCAAGATCAAGGACTTGACGGGGTTACGAAGCTACTATCTACGGGCAAGGTCATGACTAGGGATCACGCATCTACGCTTACAAGCGGTCAGCGCGGTCATGAGAAAGTAAAGAATATCTTGTTCCACCCACCTTTTGCAGATGAGATACAAGCGCAAACTTTTGTACAGCAGCTTGCAGCTAAAGCTCGTAAGGGTGCGAGCAAGGCGGAGCTACAGCAAGACATTATGGCTCGGCTCGATACTACGGGAGAGCCTAATGATGCAGCCCTACGTATGCGTAAGAACTTTGCGCATCGAGCAAAGGCAATCGCCAGTGCGCTCCATGACAGCAATGGGTTCCTTAACGATAAGGGACAGGTCATACAGGTAGACAAGAAAAACATTCAACACGCGGAAGGTTTCTTCAAAGCTGCGAACCGTAAAGATCTACTGGACAGTAAAGTTATAGACTTGAAGCAAACATCTAAGTGGTTGCGATCAATCAATGCCGTAACTCTACTTGGGTTCACAACGCTTTCATCTTTGGGCGACTTGATCCTTCCTGTTATCAGAACAGGAGACTTCAAAGCAGCTACGCAAGCGTGGTCTAAGTTTATGTCTGACCCTGTTTCTGGTAGCGCGTACAGAGATATGATCCGAAATATTGGCGCAGCATCAGAAAATATTGTGCATCAAAGAATGACGAAATCATTTGGCGTAGACAATACTCGCTTCACCTCAGGGTTTTTTACGGGAACATTACTTACACCATGGACCGATATGAACCGTGACATGGCAGCAGCGATAGGCTACGAACACTTCCGGGCACAGGCACGCATTGCCTACGACGCTCCAAATACGAAGCAAGGTCGTATAGCAAAACGGATCTTAGATGAAGCGGGATTATCTGACATCTACCGTCAGAACCTAAACCTTGAAGCAATACTACGTAGCAATGAACTCGGTAATGAGCATCCGTACCGTGAGAAACTAACGTCTGCTATTATCAAGATAGCAAACGAAAGTATCTTTACTCCAAACCCGAATGATATACCGCTCTTTGCGCAAACGCCGGGTGGTGCTCTGCTATTTCAACTTAAATCATTCCCATTAATGATGACACGTTTAGGTCGATTTGTTTATGATGAGGCGGTAAACAAGGGCGACACTAGGCGCCTTGCACCACTTCTTTACATGGCGGGACTTGGCCCTATGTTTGGTGCAGGGGTGGCGTTTACAAAGGACGTCGCTCAAGGTCGTGGTGGTGAAGACAACCGCGAGTTCGCCCCACGTGAACGTGCTCTTACCGACAAGTTTTCGCTTGCCGAAGAGTTCGACCTATCATCCGAAGCTGATAAGCTAGGTGGTTGGTACGTAGATGGGTTGATGCAAATGGGTGGCTTAGGTCTTATAGGGCAGCTTATGTATGACAGTGCTGCACAACTAGACAACGGCGCCTACGGTCAAATGCGTGTCTACGAAATGCTATTTGGTCCTAGCTTTGGACTTGGTAATGATGCGTTCACTGTGGCGGCAGGCTTACAAGACATGGCGGCTGATGGTCTTGGCGCAGATAGTACAAATGCTAAAGAGCGTGCAATGGTACGTGAGATCTTGGGAAGAGCGCCAGTTCTCGGCGGCATCTCAGCATGGCGTGAGGGTGGTACAGATTTTCTTGCCGGTAAGCAGGGTAATTAAATCTTACCCTCATTAAACAGTGACATGGCCTCGTAGCCACATCCGACGTAACCACATATGTCGGTCCAACTGTCTAACTTGTGGGGTGAGGTTGTCATGCGTGACAGCTTCACCGCCATCATCATCATCGCCACATGCTCGACGCGAACCTTCTCTCCCTCTTTTAATATGGGCCGAATAAGTACAGTCATCATCTCTGCGATGTCTCGGAAATTTTCTACGGGCTCTCCGTATTCCTCATTACGATCTTTGTTGATTAGCTTCTTTGCCTCATCAAGAGGAATGTCCCGTAACTTATCCATTAACTACTCCTACGACGCCTGCACCCATGCGAATAGCGTCCACCTCTAACTCTGCGCACTTGCATTTTAAATCTACAAGCCGCTCTTTTTCGTGTCTAATTTTTGTCTTTGCTCTATGAAGGTCATCACCCTCATCCAACTCTCTTATACGTTCCGCAACACTTTCAATCTCTGCTTCTTTACGTATGATTGCTGTCCGAACATTTGATAATTCTGTTAGCGTATCCATTATTATACCCTCGGTGTTGGTCGAAACTGCTCGTACTTTTCGCAAGCCATCAACTCAGGTTTATTAGAAAATTTACAACTAAACGTCCCATGCTTATCGGCAAAGGAATGTTTGCAATACTGACAAGCGGGAGCTAGGTCGGGTTGGCTCCAACACGCTTCCCGTTTAAAGCAGCTTTTACACCGCCAATCCTCGGGCTCCCTTCCTATTCTCTCCGCTTGCCCATCAAGCGCCTGTTGTATCTTAACGTACATTCCATCCCACTCCTCTTGATCGAAGTGGACAAGTTCAGCGTGATAGTCAGAATTATTTTTATTGTACGCTATGAAAAACGAACGCTCAATTTTGAACATCGCCATCATCATTTGCATCTGGCGGTAGTATTTTTTGTGTGAAACGTAGACGCCGTAGCCCTTAAACTTTTTCCAATTAGCGTCATTCATAGATTTGATTTCGAGAATAGCGGGAGGAGAGCCATCCTCGAAATCAACAATGCCATCAGAGTGACATACAACATGACCGTTTAGCCACTCAGCAGAGTGTTGCCGCCCCGTCATATCGTCCTTTTCCCAAACACGTAGCCCCGCTTTGTTTTTTAGATCGCGTACTACCACATCCTCTATTGTGTGACCGATACTAAAAATTCTCTGTAGTGTGGGGTCTATCTTTACGTCTGGAAAACCACGTAATGACAGGGCAAATTGCGCTATGCAATCCGTCCCTGCCATACTAGCCCCAATGTAACAACGAGCCCTGCCTCTATCAGTACTCGCGTAACCATCATTAATCGCGCTAACGATTTTGGTTGCTATGGGGTCTACTTGGTGTTTCATTAAAACGGTATCGCGTCTTCCATATCATCTTTTTTGTCGCCAGAGGTTTGATCGCCTTCCTCTGTATCGACATCAAAGAAGTACTGTACTTCCGTTTTAGTCTTATTGTTATAGACATTATCTTTAACGTTAATGCCTATGGTTTTACCAACCAACCAATCAGGATGAGGCGCATTATCTGCCGCGTGTCCTAATTTTTTTAGTAGTATACGAAAGTTCCTACGACCGTACTGTAATTGTTTGTCGTGTTCCTTTTCGTTTGCGGAAGGATTATATACAGTAAGCCACTGCCTTATATTCCCACTATCATTAGCGTAGCTAATCTGTAATTGCTGTTGCTTCTTATCGTTATCAGAAACAATAGATGCCTCAGTAATTTTAACTACGTGCTTGCCCGGACTTAAAATGACATTCTCACTCATCTTAGTTGTCGTTAAGTCTAAGCCTTCTAAACCGTCCCAACTCATGCCGCTTCTCCCTTTCTTTGATATTCAGCGTATTCTTTTTCAGTCATTGAAATGCGATCCAATAATTCAGTCACATCATCAACCATTTCTACGGGTTGCAAGCGACGGTGGGCGTCCCTCGCTTTCCCATGCCAACCTCTGACCTCATCAGTCACCAAGTATCTTTTTACGTCTACTCTACCGTTTTGCTCGGAGGTTTTGCGTAGCATACAAAAGACGTGATCGAACAACGCGGGTGCGTTTTTCTGAATTTTCTTTTGTACAAATGAGGGCCAGTAGTTTGTAACCCCATTATCGTCTTGCTCTTCTGATGCAAGCGCAGTCATAAGAACGTGCATCGGTAAATCACGTATCCATTTGAGAGCCCAAGTAATGAGACGTTCGTACTCATTCCACTCTTCATACGTAATGTTATCCCGTGATGATGCAGCTACAACATCTTGAAAGCATCTTTGAGAAAGTTCTGTAACACTATCAATAGCGATCCAGTTATATTTCTTGTCCTTGAAATCGTCGCTTTGTATGTGCTCAACGATTTGCTTGAACGAGAAACCCATCTTGGGCTTGGCTGAAAAGGTTGAGAACGGTATGTAGTCTGCCTCAATATCTTGTATTGAGGACAACCCGCTTTCACCAGAGAGAATTAATCCCTTGCCGTAGGCCCGTTGATAGTTCTTGATTTGGGTTGTCTTCCCCGCTCCGTGATGCCCGTAGAGCAATAACTTTGAAGCAGAGGATGCAGACCCATCGTTCGTCTTTAATGGCGTGATCTTCATGGTTCAATAACCTTTATTGTTGGGAGGCCGACTTTAATCGTAAGCGCTTGTTTTAAAACGCTTTTGACTTCCTCGGGTGCGGCCTCAAACTTCACCCGAGCAACCGTGTAAGAAGTTGACACACAATCAGGCGTAGCGTTCTGTGGGTATAACGACGAAAGTTTAGCCTTATCCCACTCCCATTTCTCAGGTTTCTTAACTACGACTTGTTTGTTGTCGGCAATATCTACAGTGTACTCACCCGGTTCCTCGGGCAAGTCTGCGCATAGTATCTCTTTATAATAGTTTAATGTCTCTTTAATGCTTTCCAATTCGGACGACAGTTCCGCATAACGTGATGCAGTCTCGTAAAGTCGTTCTTGTTTTGGGGTAATTGGGGCGGCTTGGAGAACATTATCTCCATAAATAAATTCACTCATGAGGTGTGACCTTGACGTTTAATAGTTGCGTTCTCGATCTGTGTAGCGTATACGACACAACATAGCAAGAGGAAAATGGCGCAAATGCAATTCGATATACATAAATTACTTCTCGACCTCGGCGGGGCAGGCAATGTAGCGTCCCGACTAGGTGTTGGTCGCAACGTTCCTTATGGGTGGTTGCGCAGAGATTTTGTGTCTTCCGTTTACTTATCACGTATCAAAGAGGTTTGGCCTGAGACAGACCTCGATCAATATTTCACAAAGGGAGAAAGCAATGGAAAGGAAAACCGTCCTTGATGCCGCATTAGAATACTTAGACCAAGGGTGGGCTGTTATACCCATCCCCAAAGGCGCAAAGAAACCGTCTGTAAAGTGGGGTGTCTACGTAGATGAGATGCGATTACCAACCGAAGACGAAGTAATAGAGTGGTTCACAAGATGGCCCGACGCAAACATCGCTGTAATCACGGGACCATTAAGTAATCTAGTCATTGTAGATTGTGATAATCAAGAGGCTATAGATGCCGCATGGAAGCACGGCCTTGTTAGTCCAGTAAGCGTAAAGACCAAGCATGGCCTGCATTACTACTTTACTTTTCCTGATGGAGTAGAGTGGATAAAGAATAGAGTTGGAGGTACAGGCGATAATGTAGAGTGGCCTCGGGTTGAGGGGTTAGATCTACGCGGCTCAAAAGGTTACGCACTTTTGCCGCCAAGTAAAAATTATGAATGGGTTATATCCTACGGCGCAGATCTTGATGACATGGAAGTGTATGAGGGTCCAAAGAATATTACTCCGCAAGCAAACAACGTTGTTAACTTTAGCGACTTTAAGTTAGAGGGGTTGTCTCTTGAGGGTATCAAACTTTATAACTCGATTTGGGAAGACACTGAGCAGCTTGTAGACCGTAAGGGAAAACTACCTGAGGGCGGTGGAAATGCACGTGACGAAAGATTGTGGAAGTGTATAAGTGAGGCGGCTGCATCCGGCAAACGTGGCGACGATCTTGTTGCAGATGCCAATGAATTTATGGAGAGGTTCTTTGTTAGTCCAATCGACCAGAAAAAAGTCGAGCAGATGTGCAGGCGTGTTGAGGGTATGGAACAAAAAAACCACCCTGACCGTTTGGCTGTTGAAACCAGACAAGAGCAACCACCTTACACCGTTAGAAGTATTACTACGTCTGACATTGAAAGACTAAAGAACGAAGCGGGTTCGGTAGAGTATTTTGTAGAGCCTATCATTCCTACTAATGGAACGATCATGCAAGTCCACGGCTATAGTGGTCATGGTAAGTCTATGTTTACTCGTAATCTTTTATACGCAGCAGCTACGGAAGCCGAAAGGTTTGGACCTTTCGACTTACACCAAAAGCCTAGAGTATTATACTGTGACTTTGAAAACTCTCGAACAAACATCGCTCGGTTTCTTGATAGGAGCATGAGAAGTTACGGCGATGCGGGTAATAACTTTCATATATACGCACCATTTGATGTGTCGGATCAAATGAATTTAAAAACAAATGAAGGTAAGCTGCAACTTCAACAGTGGATCAAAGCGATCAAGCCCAACATTGTAGTGATCGACACTGTACGTAGTGCCTTTCCGGGCCTTGAAGAAAACAGCGCAGATGAATGGTCGCAAATAAATCAGCTATGTTTAAAGCTACGGAACATAGGTATCTCGGTTGTACTTGTACACCACAGCAACAAGCCTAGCGATGGCTCTGTTTCTGGAAGAGAAGCGGGTAGCTCTAATCAGCTTACAGTTCTTGAGACGCAGATAAAAGTTACACAAGTATTTGGAGATAAGCCTACGGCCCAAGCAAAGGCAGGCTTATACGACGGAGATCTCCATAACATTCCGATGGAGTACCTCAAGACAGGGCTTAAAGACGGAGAGCGTTTAGAGGTGTGCACCGAATTACGTTACGGAAAAGTACGAGAGTACACAGACATACATGAGCCCGTAATGTATTTAGGATATGCGGGGGATATGGAGCGAGATAGTATGCGTGTTCTTTGCGAGAGGACAGCAAAGCAGAACGCACTTATTTATGCTCGGGAGTACCAAGATAAAACTGGCGCAACAAGAACGGCGTTAAGTGATGTCGAGATTGCAGACAAAATCAATAGACCATTGTACGTCGTAAAGGAATGGACAGCGCCGATCCGTGCAGTGGATCATGGGTCACGTGTAGCTGAGATGAAATAAAGTAAGCCCCGCCGTGGAGTTCGGGGCTTACAGTATGGAGCAGCTCCAAAGGGAGAAAATTATGAAAGACTGCTACGACATTTATGTTGCGTTTACACAACGCTGTCAAGCCGTAGACACATCTTTTTTTCCGTAGGATTTTCGATAAAATCGCGTCGCGCTTAACGTCTCTCGTTATTCGATCAAGCATCCACACTCCCGTGTGGAGTGCTTGTTCTCTAACGCTCACTACGCTTTAGCGATTTTATCGTGTTTGTCAAAAAAGTCAACCCCTAGACACAACTTTTGTTGTTGCTTACACGCAACTATGTTATAAGTGATTTGTAAATTAGAAAAAGGAATACGATGTCACGAATTAAGTTGTCTGAAGAACAGGAGACTTGGCTCGCGGATCACCATTCAAATTTCAGTCATAAAGAATTAGCCGCTAAGTTAGGTTGTTGTATTGATACATTAAAGCGCATACTGATGCGCAGAGATTTACAGTACTTTCCCGGTGCTAAGTATCAGTTTAGAGAGAAGCCGAAAGTATGGAAGCGTCCTTGCACCATATGCGGCTGCACAAAATCCCGCCCCAAGTTTCAGTATAGATGTAACTCTTGTCATGAACGAGAAGAGGAACACCCCGATTTTTTTAACGAAACCGTGTACCAAGTTGATCTCGGAAAAACCCGGATCGCTAATCCAGAATTATATAGGGAAATAAAAGACCCTCGGTGGTGCACGGCTGACACACTCTTTACTACGTTAGGCGGTTGGATCAAGTTCAGCTACTTCAATAATAATCACCCAATAAAAGGCAAGAAACCTCATGGCAAATCCTCAAAAAAGTAAAGGCGACAAGTACGAAGTAGACTTATCGCATTACTTTAACGATCACATCTACGAAGCAAAGCAATGCTCCAGAGCTCCGCTATCAGGTGGCGGAAAGGTAGGGCTCAACTCAGGTGGCGCCGACCTACTAGGGACTACAGGTATATTCGTAGAAGCTAAACGCGTAGAACGTCTTAACGTTCGAGAGGCTATGGCTCAGGCGGAAAAGAACATCGAAGCAACACATGCGCCAGAGTTTCCCGTAGTTATTACGCGTCGTAACCGCGAAGCGTTGGACGACAGCCTTTGCGTAATGCGTTTAAAACATTTTAAGGAGCTATACAAAGCATGGCTTCAAGTGAACGGTTATAATTATGGATAAAATTTATGGCGGTACTAGAAATTTTGGCCGCCGCGAACGCATCAATATCAATCATCAAGACTTCTTTGGGTCACGGAAAAGACATAGCGTCAGTTGGAAAACAATTCGCTACGTTGCTAGGCGCAGAGGAACAACTTAAAAAAGCGGTCGATAAAAAAAAGAACAGTTTTAAAAGCGCCTTACTTGGTGGGTCTGAGCAAGACTTTGAAGAGTTTGCGCAGCTAGAAAAGCTACGTGAAAACAAGCGGGAGCTTGAGCAGTACATGCGGCTTATGTGTCCGGCGGGAACTTATGACAGGTATGTAGCACATATGGCTCAAGCTAGAACAGCAAGACGGGAAGCAGAGAGAGAGCGAGAACGTAGACGGCAAGAGCTCACTGAGGCTGCCATGATTATCGGGTTTGCAGTTGTCGGTGTCGGTGCGATAATACTTATCATTTGGCTACTATGGTCGGCAAAGTCACAATGAGAGAGCGCCGAAGCAAGTACATAGTTTACGATGCAAAGGGTAAGATACTTTTAATTACACGTGACAAACGCGTAGCTACGCACATGTCGAAGTTAGCCTCCTTGGGGGAGGCTTCCTTCTCAGGTAAAAATAAAAAGAAAGTGGACGACGACTAAATACTATCCGTATTAGTTTCGCTCTCATACGCTGTAGCCAACAAGCGAGGGACACATGGTCGGGTTCGATCACATACTAACGTTAGTAATCGCACTGATTGGGAGTGCGGGTTTCTGGTCGTTTATATCAATGCGAGAAAAACATAAGCGCGATGTAGACGCGGCGTACAGTACCACACTTAAAGCGCAAGTCGATAGGCTTGCCGTTAAGTTGGATGACAAGACTGAACAAATAGAAGAGCTACTAACGGAGATCGCAGAGCTACGTTCGGAACTTAGCGCCGCTAAAGTTACGATTAATCATTTAGAGAACTTGCTCCGCACAAGATAAGTGCAAAGACAAAACATTTACACAGGTCGAGCCGGTGAATTTCTGGTGGCCTACAAGCTAGAACTACTTGGGTTGCGAACAACTCACGTAGACTTACCCCGCGACGACCTATGGGTAAAGCATCCCGACGGACATATCATTCCAGTACAAGTTAAATCGTGCAGCGCCCGGAGGAAGCGCACGCCTACGGCAAGGGCATTGCACTACAACTTTAAGATTGCGAGGGATAGCTCCGTCCTAAGACGCTACAATGGAATTTATATACTAATAGCATTGGACGTACAACTTCTTATCGCAAAGAAGTGGGACGACTTACCACCTGTTACATGCAAGTTTAATTCTAAGAGCTTCACAAAAGAAGCGGAACAACAGAGCATCAAGGAGACGTTCAAGCTATGAGAAAGATTGACGGAATAATTGTTCATTGCACTGCTACTCGACCCGATTGGTGGGACAAGAAAACTGTAAGCGAACAGGTCAAGGAAGTGGACCGATGGCATCGGGACAGAGGCTTCAATTCTGTGGGCTATCATTATTTAGTGGGTCGTGGTGGCGAGGTCGTACAGGGTCGCCCCGTAGAAGCCGTCGGAGCTCACGCACGTGGATCGAATAAATCCACAATAGGCATTGCACTCTTTGGGGGCTTTGGTTCTGACGCAGATGATCTCGCTACGGATCACTTCACACCGCTACAACTAGCAGCAGCCTACGAGTTAATCCGTAAGCTACAGCAGCAGTATAATATTAAGAATGAGAATGTCATCGGGCATAATAAAATATCTGCAAAAAGTTGTCCCGGGTTCCGCGTCCAGAAGTGGCTTGCGGGAATGTCTTTATCAGAAGCTACGGTCAAGAAACCAGAACGCACGAAGCCACGTCAATCCAAAACAGTTAAAGCATCAGCAGCTACGGTAGCGGCAAGTGCGGGTACTACTGTTACGGCACTGAGCGGCATGAATGAGATGAGCCAGTACATCATCCTCGGCTTTGCAGGCGTCAGCATATTGTTTGCTCTTTATATAATGCGCGAAAGATTAAAGGCGTGGGCCGAGGGTTGGCATTGATATGTGGGTTATTGTCGTTCTCTTCCTTGTGCCAGAGGCACACAAGATAGCGAGCGACCAAGTAATATACCAAGACAAGTCAACGTGCGAGGTTGGGCGCATGGAGTTACTTGCAAGGTTAACGGCTACTGCCCCGCCAGAGGGGAGGGTCTTTCTTAAATGCGTAGAAATGCTCGGAGGTATCAGCGCGTAAATGTTCGGACTAAACAAATTACAAATCTACGGCTTGATTGCCGTGTCGTTCTTTCTCGGATTGCTTGGCGTTTATTCTGCCGGTGTAAGTCGGGGGCAAGATAAAGTGAAGCGCAAGATTGATGAGAAGCGTATTCAAAATTTCAAAACACAAAAGGAAGTTGAAGATGACATCAGCGAACTTGATGATACTAGCCTTTCTGATCGGGCTACTGAGTGGGTGCGCAAAGATTAGTGGCGATAGTTATTGTGACATCACAAGCCCCATGTTCTTTGAACACGAAGACGTAGTAGATATGCTTATGAATGAGGATAAGAAGTTGCTAACTGACATCCTAATTCACAACGAGACACATAAAAGAATATGTGAGGCGTAGCCTTAGCGGAAATCATTTCACTTGCAATCCTGTTGCGGATACGCAAACCGTAACGGAATGAGGCAGGCTGAAAAGAATTTAATAGACATTTTGATATGTGACACACGTGAGGAATACAACTTTCCCCACGACAAAAGGTTCGCCAATTATATGTACTCTACTTGGGGCCGATACGATCTTTGTATTCGTATTCTTCAAAGAGAAAACTATTTCGATCCGTACTTATTACGTAGTGAATTAGAGCTATCCGACAGACAAATTAATAATTGTTTGGGCGACCTCATTGCGGAGGGTTGGGTAGATAATTGCATTGGTTCCGATGGCTGTTCATGTAATTACAGAAAGTCAGGTCGATTAAAATATAAATGTATTCGAGCAGGCGAACCGATGCGTATTTTTTGGAGAGGATATACCGATTGGTTTCTTAAAACAACTGATGAACTACTCGCCCCACACACCTTACGTAAGGGAAACTAAATGAACGATTTATTACAAAACCACTTGACAAACATGATGCGGATACGCAACTATAGTTCTGTTAGTAACAGAACAATAGGAGAAAGAACTGTGAATAACGATGCCTTTCGATATGAGATCGCAAGGTTAGACGCAAAATTAGATAACATTCAATCAACTTTATTACACCTAGTACAACTACAAGGGGGTAATCCAACCCCTCAGAAGTTTTCTAAGAATGGTCTAACCACAGGCGAGATAGCTTTAGTTAGGAACATGACTACGAAACAACACTGCACTTTACAGATGGTCGAACGTGGCGCACGCAACCAAGACGTTGCAGCCGTCCTCGGCGTTGCGGAAAACACCGTGAAGCTACACGTCAGGGCTATATGTAAAAAGATGGGTGTAAAAAACAGATCGCAGGCGGCTATGGTCGCCAGAGATATTTACGAAAAGATAGACCCCACAGAATACGAAGCACTGTCGGGCGGCATACCGCTCGATTGGTCAGTGTCTTTACGTGAGGGACAACCAGATCCATACGCGCCACTATACGCGCCAACAAGAAAGGAGTAGCTAATGGGTTTGTTCAACCTTGACCGACGTGGAGATCGAGAGGGCGTTTACTACGCCGTAGGTACTTTCGATAATGCGCGGGTCAGGAAATCACTATTCACAAAAGACCGTTCGATTGCAAAGGTCCGTCTCGCTGACTTTGAGAAAGACGTAATGAACGGGCACGTAAACGTACATAAGCCGGTGGGCTCGCGTAAAACAAAATTCTCTACAGTAGCAAAGAGTTTCTTACGTTCGCCCCGCACTGGCGGCTCACGTACAACTACGCAGATTGTGAATAAACTCCTAGATCATTTCGGTGATATGGAAGTTAAGTACGTAACTGAGGCTGAGGTAGATGACTACATAGAATACTACCATCTAGCCAAGGGTAACTCTAACTCCACTATCCGACGTGAACTCAACACGCTTCAAAGCATACTCAACTTTGCTGCATCACGTAACGAACGAGAGTATATTAAACTACAGAAGCCACCCGAAGAGGATGTGATCCACGATATTCTTACTGAGGAAGAAATGGACAACATCTTTAACGAACTAGACGCGTCCGTATACAAGGTCGCAAGGTTCATTAGATACACGGGCTGCCGACCAATAGAAGCGTGCAACTTACAATATCATGACGTTGACTTTGAAAGCGACAAGGTTACGCTGAGATCCATAAAGGGGAGGTCGGGTAAGTCACGCTCACGCTTGATACCTCTACACCCCAAAGCAAAGGAGGTAATGGATAATTTCGGCAAGCCTACTGGTCACGTATTTTTATTGAAGGGGAAACCGATAACAAATCATTACGACCTACCATCATACTGGCGTGATGCTCGTAACAAAGTTTACCCCAATATGACAGCAGGCATGTACGCTTTGCGTCACACCTTTGCTACTACGCTTGCTCGTAATGGTGCGCCTGCAAAAGTGATCGCTGACCTACTCGGTCATACCGATCTCAAGATGGTAATGCGTTACATGAATACGACGTATGAAGACCATCTCAAAGCCATTCATATGATGGCCTAATGCTTGTCCGTCAACTGTGACGGGCACATAACGATAGGAGACAACTGTACACAACTGTGCGTTTATGTTATTAAAATCAACTGCTTACACCTACGGCCCCGTGGCTCAACTGGATAGAGCAGCCCCCTCCTAAGGGTTAGTAATATCAAAACACACATACAATCGTTGTCTCCTATGTCTAATCGGGCGCTTGCCCCAACATAAACGTAGCCGCCTAAAAACATATGGGCGGTCACACAACATAGGAAAAACTAATGACTACAGATCCGATGTACTTTGAAGGTTCAGCAGTAATAACTAATACAATATCAACAGGCGCATGTTTCTGCGTAAGTAATTATGGGGATGTATATATACCTCCGCGCATTGCTAAAGTGTACCACTTACGCAACGGTCAGCACATCACGATAGCTGCCCGAAAGAACTTTAAGAACTACGACAAGACGTGTGCATATGTTATCGTTGAGATTAAGGACGCTAACCCACCTGACGATAACTCTGTGGCAACTCAGATCGACGACCACACCGAAGAGGATACCCCAACAAAAACGTTTCGTGATCTTTCAGACACCGAGAGATGGGAAGCTGTGGTTTCGTTGGGTGAGGACGTCAAGAGGCCATGGTCAATATGGGATTACTTAGACCATCTTAATTTAGATGAAGAAAATTTCGATGACGCTGCGGATTTTCTAACACACATGGTCGCGTCCTCGGCCTTGTGGAACGTGACAGTAACGCAAGGTCCAGACGAAAATTCAGATATGATTTCTGATTATTTTGTTTTGTATCCAAAGCATTTGCCTGACAGCATCGCTCAAAATTGTGGTGATGATAAGGTATACAACGGCGAAACGTTTACCCAAGAAGGGTAAACGCTACGTTAATTTTTTCCCAAGGCGTAGACGCCTCATCGAACTTGGATTGAACGCGCTTTAATAGCGCGTTCTTCCACTCTTTATTTTTCAATGCAAGCGTAACACCCAAGACAAGCATATCGTGCTCGGTCATTTCGCTCGACAGTGCAACCCTTACGTAGCCATCGCCATCGACACAAATCCCGGGTGACTTATCGCTTACGTAGAGCCTCTTCCGTAGATACTTTACTTCGTCATCGTTCAAAACGGTGGCTCCTCGTTTTCATCTGCGGGTTTCCATATGGTTTCGATTTGAAACATAACGTACAACCAATCGTGTAAGTTAGTGGGCCATGCTTCCTTAGACATCCGTAGTCCTCTCTCTCCTAATGTGACGTGTTACTTCGGATATCAGGGCCAAGCACGCCTCAGCGTTTGACTTGGTAATAATATCGTTCTTATCCTTTGCCTGTAGTCTCGTAAGATCAAGCCTGCGTTCTAACGTAGACATGATGCCCTCAACATATTGCGTGTCAATCTTTCCAATTCTTGCCATTAACTTTGATCCTTTGCTGTGTAGAAAATATGGCTGCCAATCCGTCGCTCGTAATTAAGACCGGCATGAAAGCCTGACTTGACGTAATCAGCGTGATAATACAGAACGTCACTTGCGAGTAGTGTATTCTGCTCTTGCTCTAAGGCGTAGCTCGCTACTGCAATGGCTTTACGCCACGCCTTAGGGTTTCTTGGTTTGTCGCTCTTGCCATCGCAGTACCACGAAAACTGACACCGATGGCGCCCACGTTCGTAGCCCTGCTTAACAACCTTACAAACCTCATTAGGAAACGCAGAACTTTCGACCCTGTTCAGCGTGACTTCTGCCACTGCCAACTGGCCCAACGTGTCCTCGTTTCTTGCCTCGAAATATACGTTAAGTGCAAGGCACATAACGGCTGCTCCCGTAATCACGGACCTTCCTCCTTTTGTATTGTGGGTACGCAAGGTCAACCGCCCTGCATACCTCGATGATTTTTTCATGATCTTTGTGACGGATACGTTTGATACGCACCGTACACCCGACGTACCACCAGAACGGGCTACGCCTGTAAGGGTACAAGCGACGCCATTCTGGTCGGGTAGTGGGCCTCATATGCACGTCAAACTCAGGCAGCTTCACGTGACTTACCTAACAAGATCTTTTCGATCTGTCCGAGCATCGTAACGCCAAGGTTTCTAAAGTCAGCCATTACGATATCGTCGCCAAACATACTAACCATGTTGTCACGGTCACACTTAATGCCGATAGGTATGACCTCGATACCAACATCGCGCATTGCATCGACCACACTACGAACTTCTGTCTGTTCGTGGTAGCCACCGTTGGGCCCACCATCGGTTAAGAACATCATGATCTTGCGCTCTTGCCTATGCTTGATGATGTGGTACGCAAGCGTAGTGATACATGAGAATGTAGGCGTTACACCGCTCTGTGAATTGAGGTTACTGATTGCTTTGCGAACCTCAGGCGAGTTACCGCGTTGGACACTGTTCTTTACCTCGACAATGCCGCTCGTATTGTAAGGTGAAGTTTCGGCAGGCAATCCCGGTACGTTCCACTTGATGTCGTAACGTGATCCACTGTAGCCCGTCCATGCCATCAACTCGTAGTCAGCGTTAGCCTTGACCAAGCACTCATTAAGGCACGCCGTAGCTAAACGGATCTTGGCAGTATCCATAGAGCCCGAGTTGTCAATGGCTACCGTCACCATCGTATCGTCAGTGCGTAACGTTTCCTTATGGGCAAACACATTCTTTGCACCGCTAATCACACGTGGCAATCTACGACGGTCAAGGCGACCCTCGATCTGCCCACCTACGATACGCTTGTCCTCACGGGCCAGTAACAACCGAGCGATACGGGCCATGTACTCACGTTGCTTCGTGTCTTCGTGTAAAGTTTTGAGCAACTCACCGTATCTGTCATTGTTCGTAGGCGTTGCCCAAGAACTAATGTTATGTCGCAATCCCTTCTTACGGCTCAATGCAGGGTTCGCGTCAAACTCTCGCATCAGGTAGTCGTAGAAATCCTGATACGATTTGTATATCAGCGCAGGCCGACGCTCACTATGCTGTCCACGTTTAGGTTTGTGGTTGGATGCAATCAGCTTACCCGCATTGTTGGCACGTTCCATGCGTTCCTCGCCACCATGCGTTCCACCTGTTCGTGGTTTAGGTTGTGGGCTGCCGCTCTCATCACCCTCATCACCCTCTTGCGGTTCCTGTTGTGGTGGTTTCTTAGGCTCTTCCTCATCGTACTTACCTCCCAATATTTCCATGCGTAGCTTGATCTGCTTTGCAAGTTTCTTGGTGTCGGCAGTGCTATTGCAGGCGAGTGCATCGTCTACAAAGTCCAAAGCCTCTTGATATAGCTGCTGAGGCATGTCGTTAAGGTACTGCTGTAATGCAGGGCTTTCGTAGCCCATAGCATCACGTGCCATTTGCAAGGTAGCGTAGTCTATCTGATCGTACCATTGCTCGTAAGGATCGCCACCCTCATCACGGGTTTGTTGGTCGATCTTGTTTTCTTCCTCAAGCACCATGTCGGTAGTTGCCTGTAGGTTTCTACGTGCACCCTCGTACTGCTCTTGCGCTTTACGCTCGATGAACACATCCTCCATTGCGTTCCATGCTGATCGAGTACGTTTGTCTACGTCTTTCCTGTTCCATAACTTGCTGTTCGTATCTGTTACGTGGGCCACCTCATGTATGTGGTAGCCACGCATTGCAGACATCTCACGGTCGTCAAGCTGTGCGTTGTGATCCATTGCGGGTACGCTGATAACAGTGTCGTCAGTCCACGCTCCCGTACCTTGGAATTGTGTTTTAACATCAGCCCGACCCATCACTTTTGATAGGCCGGTCAACTCAGTTGCTAATGCGTGTGGGTTGTTGTTCTTAAACATATCTCGTTTCTCCCTCGATTATGCTTGGTTGCGATCTGCAATGCCTGTAGCGATGCTACGTTCGCCATCATCCATTGCGTTGAAAAGGTTGCGTTCAAGAGCACGGGCAAACGCTTCGTCCGTACCTATGAGTTTCTCAAAGTCCGTTGCATATTCCGCAATCGTAATGCTGTTACGTGGGCTAATAGGTTTCGATACCTCGCCAATCTTGAGTGCGTTACGATAGTGGGTAATGAACGAACCAAGTTTCTGCTTAATGCCTTTGGACATTGAGGGCACAAGCTCAGACACCATCTCCATCTCTGTATCGACTTCCATGTAGTCAACCTTGATGAACACGTTGTACCTGTTCATAGCTGCCGTAGACTGCATCTTGACTGCTGCGCTGTATAAACCCGTGCTATCACCTGACCCTGTAGTGTTAGCCGTAGCTACGATTGAGAACTCAGGATGCGGATTGACCATGCGACCACCATCCTCAAGCAAACGTAACGACTTGCCCTCAAGTACGGGCTGTAACACGTAGGCAATATCGCCACGTATCGCATCAGCCTCATCGAGCATAAGCACGCAAGGCATCTGCATCACAGTGGGTAGTATGCCATCCTTGAACTTTGTGACTTGGTTGCCATCGTCATCAATCACAATGTCCTTATCACCTACGAACTCAAAGCGTGTGATCTCACTGTCAAAGTTGACGCGTTGAAACATGGTTCCTGTAGAAGCGCAGACTTGCTCAACGAGCGTAGACTTACCTGTACCTGTATGACCTACGAGCCACGCGTTCTTTTTAGTCTCACGTGCCCACAGCAAATCCGCTAACGCATCTATATCGTACTTGAAATGCGGCATCACTTGAGGGACCAACGGATTAGGTCCGTCCCACTCGTAGTACGTGATATCAAAGTCGAGTAGTTTGTTGCCTGTTTTGAATACGTCGTTTGCATTAACGCGTATCGGTCTGCCCTCGGGTATGTCACCGTTACTTGGTACGGCTTGTGGTGCAGGCTTTGTAGAGGGACGTGCAAGAAGCTCCTTAACTTGCTTGCGTAGGTCTTCCATATTCCAGTGCATCTGGCATATGTCAGTGTAGACACCGTTCGTAGCCTTGGTCATCGCAAGGTTGGCAATCTCGATCATCTTACCATCGACCTCGAACTCATCCGGCGTTTCGTTTGACGATTGCGTAGCGACCTCTTCCATAGGTTCGCCTACAAAAGTACTCTCCTTGTCTTCATCATCTACGTATCGGGACACGTCAGTAGTCGTGTAGGTCCACGTAGTGTCTATGACTGGGTAGGGCCACGCTTCGTAACCCTCTGCGTGTTCCCCTGCTTCAAGGAAACATTCTTCCAATGAGGCAATGCCATACCCTCTTTCAATGTAGTTGATCGTCATGACAAGCGCGTTCGTAGTCATGCGGTCTAGGATTTGGTTGAAAGTAACGGACGCAATCTTTTTGGATGAGGTTCCGTCGCTGTTAACGAGGTGACTGTTTTTCGCGTACTCTACGAGGCGCTCCACATCATCCGTGTGACCTCCTTTCTCCACCTGTTTCTCGATGATCTTGCGTAGAATTTTCTGACCGTCACGGTTTTTAGTTTCTTCTAGGATTGTATCTATAGTAATCGCTGACATAATTTTCTCCTTGTTTGTCAGTTGCGTATACGACACATCGAAAGACGTGTCAATGATCTGTCGTAGGACAGAACTAAAAGACCGCCGGACAAACCGACGGCCTAATCTCTTTTGATCTTAATTCTTTAGAATTATCGCGCCCCCGTGCGTAGAGGGTGCGGTTAGTGGATCATTGTTCCACGGATCACCCACACATCGGTAGGGTCTCCCTTAGTTGTGTCAATGGGTACTACCTGTAACGAGTTGTAGAACTCAGACTTACGAACCTCGTAATACTTGGTAATGCCCTCAAGCTCGCACTCATCCTGTTCAAAGTCACCTACGAACAGCATGTCAAAGGGTCTAGTTTTGTTGGCTGCTACGAACGTTGTCGTAATATCCAACGGATCATACAGTTTCGTTGACGAGCATGGGCTCGCCAACGTTTTACCGATCATACGTAATGCTTTCTCATCGTCACATTCGTGAACGTAGACACATGAGGTACATTCATCGTCGGCAAATATGAAAACAGCAGGCTTCATGTCATACCAACCTTTGCATGAACGGGCTCACTGTTCGTCCTTTGTGACCAACTCACACCAATCTACTGCGATTGTATGTTGTTGGATGTCGCCGTGATAATCGTAACAGCTATGGCAGTTGATCTCTTCGTTCCATAGCTTGTACGCAGCTTCATACGTCTTGGGCATTTGCTCATCGGCATCCCACGTATCTTCAAGCACCTCGAATATCTGCGACTTGAGATGATCCTCGGTTTCAGCTACGAGAACCATGGTATCGTGGCTCCCGTACCAGTACGTAGAATACACGGTCACTAATTGCTTTGGATCACTCATCGTTGGCGCCCTCCACGTACTGTTGTTCACGCACACAATCCGGGCAATAGACGTCATCACCTCTACGTCCACAACTACATTGTGGTAATGCGTTGATTACGTGTTCGCGTGCCTCAAGTGGCGACACGCGTTTGGCCTCGACGGTTTCTTGTTCAAAGCGCACTGTGTTATGATCGTGACTTACACCTACGTGTTCGTGTGCAATCTCGATTGCTTGAGACGTACTTGCCGCTTCTACGGTTATGACCTTTGAGATCTGGGCCTCAATGCGTACATCGTATAGATGTTTCATATCAGAAATTCCTCCTGTTTGATTGTTAGATGGTAGCCGTAACGCTTGAGCACTCTGATGTGGTCTTGCGTTATCGTCTTTGTCCCTGCGAGCTCGGTAAACATTTTCGTCATCTCACACTCAGGGTAATACGTTTTACGTCCGTAGACGTCCTTGCACGATACGAGCAGAATATCATCGGTGCTCATGTCGAGCAGTCTCGACGCTTGTTCGTCGCCGCGTTCTTTCATCTCGCGTAAATACGAGATCACTAGGTCGTTCATATGTTCCATCCTCCCTCATCAACTTCCTGTAGCTCTACGTCGTACTCGTATGAGTTTGGACGTGTGTAATTGCCGTCCCATATGTAATCATCGACGGCGGATTTCTCCGCCGCCTCCTCATCATGGGCTTCGATGTACAGAATGTGGGTTTCTGTAACTGTGACACGAAAATGACGTTGTTTCACCAATCCACCTCCACTTGTATGTCGAGCTCGCAACTTTCCGTGAGTATGTATTGGCTACTGTGCCCATCCTCGTTGTAGTATCTGTTGATGTACTTTTCGATCATTGGTACGCATAGATCGAACAGCCGTTCGTCTGCGAACGTAGCGATAGTCTCGGCCCATTTGCCTTCCTCCTCTACGTATGCGATGACGTTGATATCTATTCGTGTACTCATTGCCCATCCTCCTCTGATTGTGGCATGTAGGCGACCTTCTGTCCGAGAAAGTCGATGTGTACGATTTCCTTGTCGTGGCGAGCACACCAGACTTGAAGCCCTAGCTGCGTAAAGCCCACGTTAATGCGTGCCCAATCTCGCGGCGACACATCGTCGGGTATCTGTTCTAGGCACGATTTGCAGTGGAAGTAGTTGTCAATTTGCTCTTTGCTTTTCATGCTACATCCTCCGTAATATCGTCCACGTTTACGTGATCGACGTAGGCATCTGCGAGTAGCTCCTCTAGTTTCATCTTGTTCACTTCCCTACACGCGTTCTCGGGCGTATCAGCCTCGACTACGTGTGATGTGTGGATACGTTTTCTGACTATGAACGTTCTCATGCGGTTTCCTCCTATTGCATGTTAAGGTTTGGGTTGACCCAAGGTACGAGTACGCACTGTCCCTTGAGGTATGTGCCATCGACTGTACGCGTGACGTTGCCGCAACCGACAATGGCGTTGATGCCGAGCCACGCAATGAGTAGGCCCGTAAACGAACCTAACCAAACGAGTGCGATTGCTCGGGTGATCGTCGCGTATAGCTTCTTGCGTTGGCGACGTTTGTAAGCGCTGATGTAGGCCATGTGATTACCTCCAACGTCTTGCGTAGTTGTTGGCAAACTCGCGGTCCTCGGCGTCGCAGAACTCACGTAGATCTGCCTCGCGTTGGTCGATGATGCGTTGAACACGCTCGCGTTCGGCTCGGATAAACTCACCTACGGATTGCCAGTTGTCATGTGGATCGTCCACGTGGCGGTGGGTGATCGGGTGTAGTTGATTGTTACGCATAGAAATCTCCTTTCCTGTTTCGTTGCGTTGTTGTGCAGAGCGCACAAGAAAGCCCACCAACTTGCGTTGATGGGCTTGCGTTGCGTACTCTGTGTGCGTGGATTAACGGGTCACGTAGGTTGCGATGAGGTTGCCAAGCTCGGCTTTGTCTGCGTTGGACATGATGCGCTTAGACACCAAGGCGTGCATACGTTCGACGTGATCGGGCTCGGCTTTGGTTGGTGCGTCAGCCTTCGGCTCATCTGCGCGTTTGCCGGTGAACGCGTAGTCGCTGTCGATGCCGTCAACGGATTTGTCTGCGAGGCTTTCAGCCACGCGGGTCCAACGTGCGAGAGCACCTTTGCGGATGTTCTCACGTGCGAGTTTGGCCTTGCAAGCTGCTAATGCCTGCGCTTTCGTAACCGCGCCTGAGGCGAGGTCTGCGTTAAGAACTTTGACTGATAGGCCGTTTGCGTACTCGGTTGCGTTGAATGTAGTCATAGGATTTTCCTTCCATGTGCACGTTGTTGTGCGTTTGAGAAACACCACCCGAACCACTCGGGAAGTGGTCAGCGAAAACTGACACCCTGAATTGATCCTAGAACTTTAGTTCTGTTGCGCCTGCGCGGGACGACGCGACACGACACGCACACGTATTGTCCAAGCATGACACGTACAAAACCCAATATTTTCGAGCGAAATGAGACAAATTCAAAACGTTTTCGTCGCTACGGAAACCCTCTTGGTCCCTTCGTAGGGGACCGAAAATCGTGCAAAATCAGGCACTTACGACGCATTGTGTCAAAAAGAGTGTCAAAAACTGACCCCCGGGGGGCACAACCCGTCCCGCCGACGACAATTTTCGCAATCGCCATCTCCACCCCTCCGAGAAATCTGAGCAATTTTCAAAACGTCAGGAAGAAACTCAATGAAAAAGAAAACGAGCGGGCCACCTAAGCGCCCAGAGCCTAAGTTTAAGCAAAATCCCGAAGCCGCAAAGCTCACACCCCTACAGGTTGCGCAGCTACGGCGCCGTTTATACGAGCATGTGGACGAACAAGTGCACGAAGCGCACGGCGTCGTAATGGGTCGGAAGTCTTGGAGCCCTACACAAGCCCGAGTTTTCTCTGCAATGCTTAATAAAGTGATCCCAGACCTTACTGCCTCCTTTACACAGCATGAACACCAGATAACCGAAGTGCCTGAGAAAATGTCACGGGCACAACTAGAGGCCATCGCCTCCACAATGGGCGATATTATAGATGCTGAGGTTGTAGAGGAGGGCGAAGAATGAGCCTTACCCCCCAAGCTGCCGCCCGTCACCTACTAAAGCTACGAAATGCCGAGGATAACTTTCTGGGTTTTGTAAAAGCGGTCTATCCGAAGTGGAAACTCCCCAAGTTTCACCTAAAGATGATCGACGCTCTGGATAGATTGGAAAAGAATACGCTTACATCCCACTTTGATTTGGATGATGAGGCGAAAAAGAAGGTAGATGAAGTGCCTGTGCGCAACCTTCTCATCACTATGCCGCCTCGCCACGGCAAATCTACCTACGGATCGGTGATATTCCCCGCATATTTCATGGCAAAGAAGCCCGACCGCTTTCTTATGTCCACATCCTATAACTCTCAGCTTGCTACAGACTTCGGGCGACAGGTTCGGGATTTATGTAATGAACCGATTACTGGTCAGGTCTTCCCTGACTTTGAGATGTCTGCCGACAGCCGCGCCGTAGACCAGTGGCGCACAACGAGCGGCGGAGCGGGCTACTTCATAGGTGTGGGTGGTACGACATCAGGGCGTGCAGCAAACCTTTTACTGCTCGATGACCCGCTAAAATCCAGAGAAGAGGCCGAAAGCGCAACGCAGCGCAACAAGATATGGAACTATTACGTGTCTGCCCTCTCAACTCGTTTGCAGCCCGACAGGGATAACAACCCGCCCGCACAGATTATTATTCTTACTCGTTGGCATCCTGACGATCCCGCAGGCCGCCTTATGCAGACTGAGGATTGGCAAGAGGGGCGTTGGTTGCATATAAACTTCCCCGCAATCTCCGATGCACCGGGGGAGAAAATATCCCGTGTGCACTTACCAGACGACGATCCACGCAAACTACAACCGGGCGAAGCATCTAAACTATCTCCCCCTAAGCGGTATATACGAGAAATGAAGCGCACTGCGCTTTGGCCCGAGCGTTTTCCAATAGAAGACTTAGAGCGTAGGGAGAGGTTAAACCCGCGAGAGTTCGCTTCTCTTTATCAGCAGACCCCCTTCATACAGGGCGGTAATATGATTAAGTCTACATGGTGGCGTACTTATCCCTCTGATATGCGCCCCGAAAGATTTAGCTCACTCATCATCGCAGCCGACACAGCTTTCAAAGCAAAGCAAGATAGCGACTACTCCGTAATGATGGTCATGGGCTTAGATAGTAATGGGGATATTTACATAGTGGACGCTGTACGTGACCGCTTTGAGTTTCCCGATCTTAAACGTAGGATGATACAGCTTAACACTGAATGGCGAGGTCGCGGCCTACGAGGTATATACGTAGAAGACAAAGCGAGCGGGCAATCTCTTATACAAGAACTTAAACGAGAGAGCGGCGTTTCCGTAGTCCCGTACAAAATTTCCAATGATAAGGTCAGTCGTTTATCGGCGGTCTTGCCCTTAATAGAAGGCGGTAGGGTATTCCTTCCAGAGATTGCGCCATGGCTCGATCCTTTTATGGATGAGTGTCAAACGTTCCCATCTGGAACTCATGACGATATGGTTGACGCCCTATCTATTGGATTAGATGTTTTAGCCCGCACTCCAACCCACGGTGCATATTATACTCCCCCCGCTTTTAAGACGGACGACAGCAGTTCGTTTTTCGTAGCAAAGTCAGATTTGAACACTACCGGCTCTCGTTGGAGAGGGTGGGGTGAATAAGGACGACGGGGCTTAATAAGTAAGAGTAAATGAAACTATGACAGCCGCTATGACTAATTACCGCGCAGAGTTCACCCCAAAGGACGATGGCATTGTTGTTGACCTTTCGGAACACGCTTCTGCTTTAGAAAGCTACACAGACATTTCTGACTTGCTTAACGATGAGCAAGAGCAGCGTCTTGTGCAGTATGTGAAAAGCGCCATGCAAATGAGCTACGACCGTATCTCGCGTCGTTACGATCATTGGAAGCAGGCCGACCGAGCGCACGATGTTTACGTGCGACCAGACTGTACGGCGTTTAAAGAGAAAGCAGTTATTGCTGATACCCGTGCTATTGCTGATACGGTTCTTACGTATTTGATGGCAGCCCTTACAGGCCGAAACCCAATGTTTCAGCTTGAGGGTCTTAACCGTCAGTCGCGTAAATCATCTGCTATCATCGAGCGTCTACTGCATCAGCAGATGAGACGGACAGCAGGCGAAGCAAGACTAGCACAGCATTTACTTGATTGTATCCGCTACGGCTACGCGCCCACCAAAGTAACTTGGAACGCAAACAACCGCACCAATGAGATAACAAACTTTGATCCGCGCCGTGTTTTCCACGACCCCCGAGTACAATGGGGCGATTGGGAGCGGATGCAGTATATTATCTTTTCGGACTTTTCTTCTTACGACGCGCTACTACAGTCGGGGATTTACCCGAAGCTGCAAAAGTTCCCTGCGCTACGTAATCGTCTTACTCCACCGGCAGGCGGATGGGACGGACATAGATGGCATCAGGAAGCAGGGAGAGGTTTATCTATTGACCCTGCCGAGCGTAACAGACGTGAGAATGGCGGCTCTTTCTTTACATTAGGTGACAGCCGAATAGTTGACGAATGTTGGATTAGACTAGCGGGTTACGAAGTAAACATACCTCAGATGGATCACTTGTACCTAGTGGTCACAATTTTAGATGAGGGTGTTGTAATCAGATGTCAGTTAAATCCTTACGGTCGTCAGTTCCCGGCAGTTATAGGGGGATTATATCATGACGCACACAAAACGTACTCCCAATCTCTGTACGATTTATTGCTTCCCCTCCACGATATCGCAACGTGGCTCCTACGGTCCCGTATCGACAACGTTCAAGCAAGCCTATCTAACCTCATCTTTGCTGACCCTACCCAAGTCGCAATCAATGACCTCATCGACAGGAACCCTCACGGTATCGTTCGGACAATGCCCGGGGTTGAGCCCGGTAAAGGCGTCTTCATTGCAAACATACCAGACGTTACAAGAGGTCACTGGAACGACATCCAAGCGATGTCCGACCTAAAACAACGGTTATCAGCAGCTAGTGATGCGCAGCAGGGTATGCCTACAGCCGACGGTATTCGTACTGCTACTGAAATACAGCGACTAACACAGCTAGGATCACAACGTTTAGGCGTTCTATCCCGTGTTATCAGTGCCACATCAGTACGGCCTATGGTCCGTATGATGACATCTAACATACAAGATTTCTTTTCTCAGGACGGTTCTATACGAATTAATGACGGTGATAGCGCGTCTGCCGTAGCTGAGAAAGTAAAGGACGGTTACTTAGACTTTAATATCCAAGAGATCCAAGGCGACATCGACTATTTGGTTGTCGATGGGACATTACCGTTAGAGCCTACTAGAAATGCAGAAACATGGATCAACATGCTACGCACCTTGAATGAGACGGGCATGAGTATGGAATACAACGCGGGTAAGATTGTGGAAGAGGCTATCCGCTCCATGGGCGTATCTGACTTAGATCAGTTCAAGATTAACAAGGAACAGCAAGCACAGGGTCCAACGCCATCGCAGCAAATGATGCTTATGGAAAAAGCGCGTGGTGCTTCCGTTAAACCTCAGGACCAAGTTGAGGCCGAAGTACAGAAAGGAAACTTAGTACCAATGAGGGCAAATCAATGATGGTTCCAAGTAGACATTGGGCGTCTCAGGTAGATGCTACGACAAGAGAATTTATTAACGCACGCATTGCCGAAGAATTAAAACCATTGAGGGACGACATAGAGGCAATTCGCAGTGCATTGTTGGTTATACGTGAGGGATCGCAACGAGATACCGGCGAGCTAACCGCACGTGTGAACGATGTAGAGGCGCTTCTAAATATGTCTACAGCAAGAGTTGCGCGTTTACGTCAAATGGCAGATGAGGAGTAAGGAATGGCACGCACCCGCGTACCCTCAGAACAGTTAAATTTTCGTTCCGCTAACACGGGAATACATCTACTTGACACCTATCTTGAAGATGCGGAGATGGGCGGCCTCGCGCTTTCCACTCTGTTAGGAAAATTATTTGACGAAGCTACGGGAAACATTGATGCGTTTGAGTTTAGATATTCAAACGCGAACAATACTCAGACACTAGAGCTCCGTATTGGTACGGATGCAGAGTTTCAAGAGGTAGCTTCATTCACCCAACTGTTTACTGACCTTGAGAGCTTCAAGACCACTGCCCTCGCTGATATGGAAGTTAAACGCCAAGATGCTGAGGACAGTAAGGACGCCGCAAGATTATCGGAACTTGATGCGGAAAGCGCACGTGATGATGCACAAGCCGCACGTGATGCGTCTCAAGCTGCCCGAGATCTTTCTCAGACATACGCAAATCAGGCGTACCAGACCACCCCCACCGTCATCCAACAGGGTATTTTGCTTGCTCAGTTGCACGGTAGTTTATTTGATGGGAGCACACTCTAATGCCAAATATTTCTGTTTCAGATCAGCAGTCGTTAGCCAATGAGCTATCCACTCGCTTAACGTCGCTAGACGCATCCACGCCAAACGCGGATCTAGTTTATCTAGCCAGAATGATCGAAATTTTTAACGGCAACGCTAATATCAGCGCCGTTAGCGCCGAGGGTACGACACAGGTTAACGCTGTGATCGCCCAAGGTAACACCGAAGTTACAGAACTTCAACAAGAAGGCGCCACGCAAGTGAGCGCTGTACAAGCTGCATCAGCAAGTGAGCAGGCGGCACTCGACGGACTACAGGCGAGCATCCAATCAGCCTTAAACGGCTATCAGATGTCTCCGAGTAAAGTCTTTTTCCTATCACAAAGTTAAACGAGGTAAAAAATGGCAAATGGACTTCTAGGAAAAAAAGTTGTTAGCAGCCGCGACACTGAGGTGGTATATACCGTACCCTCATCTAAAGTGGCTACTTACAACGTAAACATTCTTAACGATGGCACTAATGCAGCCAACGTTAATCTTTATATTACTGACAAAACTTATCAAACTGGTGATTTTGCGGATTACAACTCCACGCTCGAATATGCGAGTGTTGATTGGATTTCGGCTGATACGTCTAATACTCTAGATCTTATTGGTTATAGATCTGCTGTTCTTTTAACGGACATGAAGACCACGCCCGTAGAGCCTGCTGCCGCAAACTCTGCGTCTAATCCAATCGCTGCAAAAGAGATCTTTGTCTACCAGACACTTACAAATGATAAGCACTATGTAGTGCAAAATACAAACCGTGTTGGGAACCCTCTTTGGTTTCATAGCGGAACAGATATGTATTTACGTTCGCCTGATGATGGCGCTGTATACACAATGGACAACTACGTTACTGATGGCGGCTCTGCCACAACGTCTGCGTCTAACTACGGGCAAACAGCAGCAGACAATATTTTGTGGGCTACGAACGAAGACGGACCGTTTGCGATGTCATACGTTCAAGGTATTCCGAACACTACATCAACAATCAATACGATTGCTGATTGGCGTTCAACGGCAGCCTCATACAACACGGCCTTTAGTTGGGGTCTTGGTCAGATCACAAAAATCTCTGGCGTAAAGACAAACGAAGAGCGTTTTATTGTAGGTACAAACACAGGTTTTAACTACATATCCAATGATGATACGCCAGAAACACAGGCGGAATTTACATCAAACGCGATGTCACCACCAACAGGTTCATCTGGTCATATGATCGGTGCGGCTGCAATCGCATCTAGCGCGACAGACGGAAAGCTGTACATTGCTTACTCTGGTGGAAAAGTGGCGTATGCAGATTACTCCACATCGACACCATTTCCAACAACAGGGTACACAGTCTTTGACTTTCCTACAGGCGTCGTAAATGCCGACGTAGTAGATGTACGCGCTGAGGGTTCAAACTTTGTGTTAGTCGTAGCGGGTGGTAAGAAGCACTCCACATCAGACTTAGGGATTACTTGGACTGAGACAACTCATTACGCCAAGCAACCGATTAGCATGAGCGTTACATCAGTCAATGGTCAGAACAAGTACATTGTAGATAGCGTAAGCGGGGCGGTCCCAGAACTAACTTTTGTTAGAGGTCAGACGTATCGCATCTATCAGATGCAAACAAACAATAACGGTCATCCATTGAACTTCTCTACAACTGCTGATGGAACGCACGGTGGCGGCACGGCCTATACAACGGGCATGACTTGGCAAATGGGTAATCCCTCATCTACGAGCGATTATACATCTGTTACAACTAACGTCGCTGATTGGAATACTAACCACGCCACGTACAACGGCGAGGTTCGAGTAATTGAGTGGACTGTTCCATCAAGTGCTCCCGACACGATGTATATATACTGCCACGTGCACGCAAACATGGGTTATGCTGTATCAATCGTTGATGAGCCAACAACCGCTCCTCACGATGACCAAACATTACTTGTTACGAGTACAATCTGGACAGATACAAACGGTGACGCAAACCGTAAGTATGACCTTATGTTCAACGGCGAAAGCTACATGAGAGAAAAGCGTTTCTTTGAATTGCCACTGCAAGACAAGTTCGACAAGGCAGAGATCGCTTCAAATGAAATCCTAGAGCGTACTGGTATCATGGCATCGGCAGGCGAACAGCTTGTTGTT